>ERZ772818.260-NODE-260-length-57076-cov-6.229985_pt1 | contig 57076 bp, 76 predicted proteins | sample MGYA00580837_ERZ772818 | MGnify/ENA primary metagenome ERZ772818 (study PRJEB29015, sample SAMEA2737671) | human gut metagenome | biome: human gut; feature: human-associated habitat; material: faeces | place: China | collected 2012 ...
TACTTTCAATTATTTATATATAAAATTTTGTTACTACCCTAAAGAAGTATCAATATGTGAAATTTTATTATCTGATGTAATTATCACAAAATCATCGCAAGAAGTGGTATGAATACAAAAATATTTATAATTATTATCAAGACTTCGTATATCCTCAGCAATTTCTTTGGCTCTTTTAATATCAAGTAAATAATCATCAGAAGAATTATCATTCATAAACTTAATAATACAGTTAGCTATCTTTTCTTTATCTTTTGTGGAGAAAATACAAGAATTACATAAATCCCACATAATACTGTTAGTGAAACAATCAGAATCATTAATCTTGTCGTTAAGTTTTTTCCAATTGCCAACAAATAAATATGAATCAATAATTGAAAAATCAAAATCAATTTTTGTTCTTTCACTTTCCGGCACATATTTGTGTAGAAGTTTATCGCAAACAGTAGGCACGAATAACATGCCATTTTTATAAGATTTAATTTCCTCTCCCAACCATCCTTCTTTTTTTATTCCTAATAATTTTGTGCTACTCATATTTTCATACCTCCAAACAATCGTATAATTTTTCAGTTCCGATAAAAGGAATTTTTCTTTCTTCACAAATATCAGTCCGTTCAATGTAAATATTCTGTGCAGCAGGAATGTCATCATTTTGAGAATGATTACTGCCAAGAAGAGTATTTACTATTATTCCTTCGTAACCGTCAACATTTTTTATCAATATTAATCAACACCTCTACTTTTGTTTCTTAAATATAATTTCATCAAAACAGTCGTATTCTTGATTGTTTACAAGACTATTTGAAATTACCAATAAATCATCTTTTCCAAGATTATATCCAATTTTCTTTCCGTCAACAAAAACATTATATCGGCTTTGAACGTCATTTTCAGAATCAGAAGTTTCAGGAATATTCATCATTTCATTTTTCTTTTCTTCCAACTTCTTATATATATTAATTCTTCTAATTTGTTGAATACGAGTTATTATATTTTTCTTGCTATAATCATATAATTCAGCCAATTCAGAAATCATTTTCAACTCATCTTCTTTTGGCTTTGAATTATCATATTTTTCAAGTCTTTTATTAATTTCTTCATACGGCAATTTAGTTGCGAATTCAATATAGTTTAGTTCACAATCAGAAAATTCATGATATCCAGTTTGGATAAGATTTCTTTTAATAATCTCTTGTCTAATATCTTGGTTACAATTTGGACGATAGATCTTATTAACTATCTTTTCTAATTCAGCCATTTCTTTAGTTGATAATGGAGGATTATTCTTTTTAATCGTTATTATCATTGCTATAAGAACTATTGTTGTTATCAATATAAAAAAACTTATGATTATATAAGTCATTATTTTTCTCCTTAATTATTTGTAAATTTAATAAAGTTTTAGTTACATATACTGTTACAGTAAACAGAATAATTCCAGTACAGCATACTGCAATAGACATAATTAAAGGCATAATTCTTAACACCTCACTTAATGCTTTGGCTTCCATCACACCATTTTTTCAGTCCGTCATATAGCAATCGGCATTTTAATTCTTCAGTAATTTCCTTAAATTTACATTCCTTGTAAACCCTCATATAGTTATGACCATGATATGTAATAATGCCAATATCATCTGGTACTAAATCCACTATTTTAGTAGCTAATTCTTTAGGTACAACATAATAATTTCTGTTACCACAAAAATTATGTCCGTGTGGGCTTTTAAAATCTTCAAATGTAATTTTTACTTCAAAGCAAGTAACACAAATACCTGTTTCTAAAACGGCATGTTGATAAAATACACACCCTTTGCAACATTTGCCTACTTCTTTTTGTCCTAATTTACAAGGCTCGTTATGTTTTAGTTTTCTGCAATCAAATAATTCTTTAGTTGGAATATCCTCAAAACGAATGCTATCAACAATGCCGGTAGGAGTCCAAACCTCGTCAGCATATCTCAAAGTTCTCATTTGAGTATGCATTATAGGCTTAAAATAATGTGTTAATTTTTTCAGCGTTTTTGTAAGTTCAGTTTCCATAAGTTATTTTTCAATTTCTTTTCTTAAGCTATCTTTGATGTAGTAATCAGAACCATATAACTTCTTGTTGAGTTCCAATAACTCAACTGCACTTTCACCAAAAGATTTCCAATCAATATCAGACTTATGATAATTAAGCTTACCCACTTTAAATAAATCAACATAATCAGCTTTTTTAAATAAATTTAATACACTTTCTGCATTAAGTACCGGTTCAGCAGATACCCATGTTTTAATACCTTTTGAATGAGCTGTTTTTAAAGCTGTTAATCTGTCTGAAATTTTACCGGCATTAGGTTCATCAGGAGAAATATCTAAATTTACCTTAACAGGATAACCTGCATAAGTGATTCCAAACCAATCATTACTATCAAGCAAATCAAAATCTCTCATTGCATCTTTGCCGTTTTTAGTAAGAATTTGAACATAATTGCCGGAATGTTTAATAATTTTAATAATTTCTCTTGTTGGTGTTGAATCATATCCGAGTGGATAAGGGTCACAAGTGAAGCATAAATGAATAGTTTTACCTGTTATTTTTTCTCTTTCTATTTGCTTTTTTACTTCGTTCACAATGTTTTTACGAGGTTCTACAAGGCTGTGAAAATCATCTTTTTTCTTATGTAACACATTTGGTGCAAAGCAATAAAAACAGTTATGAGGACAGCCTGTGTAGATATTAATGGCATAATCGCCATATTCTTTTGCGGCACCTTTAGGTTCGTAAATCGGTTTCATTATTTTTCTCCTTTTTATTAAATAGACAAATGCTTTAAATTTTTAGCATACCTTTGTGCAAATTCAAACATTTTTGGTCGATTGAGCATAATTGCAATTTCTTCCGTAAAACCGGATTGCGTAACACCTACCAAATCACCTGAGCCACGCTGATAGAAATCTTGCTTTGCAATTTCAAAGCCGTCATTTGTTGAAACAAGAGCATTAAGTCGCTCATTATTGCCTTTATCTGAAATCAACAAACAATATGACTGCAAGTTGCTTCTGCCTACCCTACCTCTAAGCTGATGTAAAGAAGCCAAGCCAAACATTTCAGCATTTGAAATAGCAATTACAGTTGCATTAGGAATATTAACGCCAACCTCAATAACAGTTGTTGAAACCAAGATTTGAATTTTATTATCTGAAAAATCATTCAAAATATTTGATTTGCTTTCAGCACTTGTTTTTCCGGTTAAACTTTGAATCTTAACAGAAGGATTTACTTCATCAAAAAAATCTTCAAGTTTTTCTGTTAATTGTTTTACGGAAAGAACGCTGCTTTTTCTTTTGGTATCCTTTTCAATTTTAGGAGCAACGACATAACATTGATGACCTTTTTTTATTTCCTCGTTTAAAAATTCAAAGCTACTTTCATAATCATTATCAATTATTGTTTTTACAGGAGATCTTCCTTTAGGCTTTTCTTTTATCGTATATACATTTATCCAATCACCGTAAAGTGTTGTTGCAAGGGTTCTTGGGATAGGTGTGGCAGTCATAGAAATTGAATGAACATTTTCTGTTGATTTATTTCTCAACTTTTCTCTTTGAGCTACACCAAATTTATGTTCTTCATCCGTTACAATTAAAGCCAAATTGTTATATTCAATATCATCATTAAGAACTGAATGAGTTCCAACTATAATATCGTATTTGCCTTCATTGATTTCTTTCGTAATTTTTCTTTTTTCAGCAGCTTTAATACTCGATGTTAAGAAAACGGTTTTAATTCCAAATGGTTCACATAATTCTTTTATGTTTTTATAATGTTGTTCTGCTAATACAGTAGTAGGAGCAACTAAAACAGATTGATAGCCTGATTTTGCCATTGTTGCCATAAGCATAACAGCTACAATAGTTTTGCCTGAACCGACATCACCTTGGACCAATGCTGTTTCGCAATTACCGGTTTTCATATTTGAAAGAATAGAATTAATCGTTTGCTTTTGGTCGTTAGTTAATTCATACGGCAGTTTTTCAGCAATTTCACTTACAATTTTTAAATTTTTAGGAATGAATGCTGTAGTTGTACAATTTCTATCTTTTTGTTTTGCAAGATTAATAGAATACTTCAACATTTTATTGAAGTCTACTGTTGAAAGTGCTCTTTTTAATCTTCTAAAAGTTGTAGGAAAATGAATTTCCTTATATGCTTCTTCCAAAGTCATAAGGTTACATTCTTTTCTTATGTACTCAGGAATCCATTCATCAAAATAATAAACATCAAGAATTTCTCTTAAATTTTTTCTGTAATCTTTGTAATTGAAATAGTCCGTGCTTGGTACTCCGACATACGCCGGAAAAATAGTCAAAGCCGTATTTTCATATTCAGTTGTTACATTAGGATTTGTTATAGAATAAATGTTATATTCTTCACTATAGTTCAAAGTTCCACATACATATATCGTTCTTCCACATCTATTACGAAGAAAATCTATTATGTCTTCTTGATCGAACCACATAACATTTACTCTTTTTTTTGTAAATTCATCAACACAACGACCCAAAGAATATTGAACATAGGTAGAGGCTCTACCAATATCAAAATCTTTAAGATGCAATTTTAAGCAAACTTCTTTATTCACACATTCAGGTTTTGCACATCGAAATTTCGTATAATCAATATATTTTTTAGGAAAGAAATTTATAATATCATCATCGTCTGCTTCTTTCGGCAATCTTTTCATAGAATATTTTAAAACATCAATTACATTTTCATGTTCTATAAACATTAACTATTTCCTCCTTTTCTAATTATAATTAAAATAATAATTTTCACACTAATAGCTCATCATATAGCAGCCTATTAAAACAATTGCTATTAAAAATACATTAACAAGCAAGGTCACGATAATTGATATTTTTGCAACAAACATAACAAAAGCAATAAAACTAATTAAAGAAAACATCATTACGCCAAAACATATTATTCCTTTTTTTGTAGGTCCAAACAAAACAAACAATACAAACATAACAGCTCCAAATAAAATTAAACCAGTCATAAACAATCCTACAAATAATTCAGACACTTTTTAAACCTCCTTAAAATTAATTCTTGGATATTTTTTTAATATTAATTTCTTTTTGATGATATAGTCCTTTGTTTTCTTTCCTTTATCTTCTCTCATTTCGTATGTACCATCATTAAACAGTGTTACAACATCAGGTTTATAAGTCACCGCACGTTTTTTTGAGGTACTTCCACCTTCAACAAGTACAAGTGTTCCCTGCCATAAAAAGCCTGCGATTTCACCTGCCATAAGCATTCTTTTGTGGTCCAAATAATCATCAAGTTCTTTCTGCGATTGAAAATACAGGCCATCATACCAAATACATTTGTTTTTATATTTAGTGCTTTTATTATTACATTTGCCAAGTATTTCTTTTTGATATTCCTCAGCAGTCATGTGTTCAAAAGTCAATATTGTCACACCGCCTTATTAAAATACATTAAAATCAAGTACCGGTACGGTAAAGAAAATAATATGTTGTTTCAACTTATCATTATTATCAATTTCAAATTCTGTAAGAATTGATTTAATTTCATCCGACTTGGTAAAATTAGTCACAGACAAAAACATTGTTTGACCTTTGTTGAGATAGATACCGTTTGAACTTAAAACGGTGCTCTCAATATTTAACGATTTGAATTTTTCTATTAAAATTTCTTTTAAATTATTTGGTATAATAATGTAATTTGCTACTTTGTTGTTATAATTTGTTATCATAATCTCTCCCTTATACAAATGTAATCTGTTCAGGCATATCCATCAGCTCTTTTATTCTTTGATTTCCGATGTCAGCCCATTTCTGTAAATAATATTTACTTTTTGGATTTAAACATTTACCGAAATCAAATCCAATTGTTTTTCTTTTGTTTCTTATTGCAGCTAAATTTGTAGATGCAGAACCACAAGTAAAGTCAACTACTAAATCGCCGGGATTAGAATATGTACGAATAAGAAAATCCATAAGTCCTGCCGGCTTTTCTGTTTGATGAATAGCTTTGCTTGGATGGACTTTTTGAAATTCTATAAAGTCATTAATATAGAATATTTGATTTTCATAATCCAAGCCGTCAACATAAAATTCAACATCTTCATCAGCAATCGGAAAACTTAATATATCGGTAGGATATTTTTCCATACATCCTTTTCTGTTATCATTAAGCTTAAAATCAGAATAGTTTGAATTAACTTTGTCTTGAGTATAATTACCTCTTGAATGTAAAGGCTGACCTATAGTAAATTGCGGATTGTATGTAGGTTTTTGTTCGTAGAATACAGCAATATTCTCATGCTGTCGTAGCGGCATACTTGATGCATTAAGGAAACCTGATGTAAGTATTTTGTTCCAACAATAATCATGTCGAAACATATCAATATTACTTGCACATAAATTAATATAAAACTTACCTTGCCCGAACAGAAAAATAGCTGTATTTGGTTTTCGTGCATAATCAATTGCTTCCCACATTTTGTGAAAAGGAATAGGTATATCGTATTTGTTCTTTGTAACGCCGTAAGGCAGGTCGGCAACAATCAGGTCAACCGAGTGAGGTTCAAGTGCATATAGCCCTTCTGTGCCTTCAATATCATAAATTTTGTTAAATTCAAGCACTATAAGTATTTCCTCCGTTACTTAATAGTAGTTGTCCTGTTTTATACGCTTGATATAAAGTCTTTTTACCGTCAGTCAGATAAGGTAAGAATATTTCGTCAACTTCTACATTACCCGATTCGATAAATGCCATTTGTGCAAGAATCCAATCTCTTACATTGCGCCAAGCTGTTTTTTCAGCCTGTTCTCTGTCAACTTTGATTTTTTGTTTTTTAAATGTTTCAAGCACGCCGTCTATATTCGCCGGCAATATAAATGCTTGCGACTGATTACCTTTTACAAGCTTAAATGCAATTCCGGTAGGCTTACCGTTTTCATCGTAATCAATCATAATCTGTCTTGCGCCGTGTTTTGCAAGAGCACCTTGTATTTCTCCTATTGACTGGTAACAATCAATTTTTGTTGTATAGTTTTTAATTGGCATTATCTTAGTCTCCTTTTAATCAATTTCAAATAAATACTTCTTAATTCTATCTTCACCAATATCTTTAATTGCATTTTCTGCAATCTTTTCAGAAGTAAAATATACCTGCCCTGTTATTTTCCTTTTAGATACATCCATAATGCCAAGGTCGTTAGACTTTGTATTACAATAAATAAAATATTTGATTTGTAAATAATTTTCCCAATCAATTTCCTCAGTATTATGTTCTAAGGCATATTTTTTCAACTCTTGATATACTAATTGCTTTTGCTTTGCAAATTCAGCTTCTTCTTTGGTGTTATAATAATTTCCAAATTTCCAACAGCTTTCATCGTAGAAGGTATCGTTTTCAACACTGCCGACAATATTTCCATCTTCAGCAATACTGTAATATATTTCGTTTATATGTTTTCTGCGACTTTTTTTACTTTTTTTAACCAAGTGAAGAAAAGTTTTCTTCTCTTTATCAGTTAAATTTTCTAATTCTACCTTGAATTCTTCCATAATTTAGTCCTTTCTATGATTTTGCCTTTAATTCTTTGTTTTTTCTTCTTTTTTGAACGGCATTATATTTTTTATAGGCGTTTTCTGTTGCATTTTTTACATCTGTTTTTACGATTTTAAATGTTTCAGGTAAGCATCTTTCGTTAAAATGTTTTAAGCACTGAGTAATTTCAAAAGATGTCTTTGTTTTGCGTATTTCAATTGTTAATCGTTCATCATTCACGGTTGCGCTAAAAATCATGCATTTGCCATCTTCCACATCGCTTATATAGCTTGCAACGCAATTGTGTTGTTTTTTGCCTTCTGATACAAATTCATTATATCTTTCAAGCTTTTTATAGTTATCAGGCAGTTCTAAATACTTTAATTGTGTTTCAGGAATTTGTAATTTTTTTCTGCCTTGAGCTACTTTTTTGGCAGTTATCTTATCACAATAATAATCGTGAAGTTGAAGAATATTTCTTTTTCTTTCCTTTAAATTGATTTTTTCGCCAAGTTCTATCGCCATATCTATATAATCATTAATTATATAATAGTATGAATTATACCAGTCTATATCGCCTTTATCGTGAAACCTCTTTCTAAATATTGCTTTTAAATATTCTTCAGCACAATCTTTTCGATTAATTCTGACCGGCATAAATTTATAATCATAATCGTCACACAAAAATGCATCTTCAAATAATAATGATATTTGCTCCGGTAAAACATATTTAGCCGCACTACCTATCATATACAAATTCGAAAATTCAAGTTTGTTACTTTTGTTTGGAAAATTAGCGATAGGAAATACATCATTCATGTATTCACTTTTACTGTGGTATTTTTGTAAATTATTTAGTGCCAAAGTTGATTGATAATTTTCACTCAAAAAATCTTTGTAAAAATAATTTTTATATGTGCAAAATTGAAATATTAATTCTGCAATTTCAGGTGGAAGATCTAAAACTTTATGTATTGAAGACGGATAAAATTGTTTTGAATTTTTCTTTTGAGAATATATACTTCCGTCATTGTATATTAACATCACCTGTTTATTACCAGTTTTTGTGACAGTAGATATTTCAAGTTTTTTAAAGGCTCTATCCCAATACAATTCAACCCACTTATAAGGTTGTATAGTTATTGCAATATAATCTGAAATTGTTATTTCAAGCCTCATAGTCCTTATTTCCAATTCCACATTGCCCGGATTTTTGCCTGTTTTATATATTTTTTCATAAGTTTCGGCAAATTGTTTTACAATATCATAATTATTATTAAAAAATATATATTCAAAACTGGTAAATTTTCCGTTGAGACTATGTGATGAATTATAAAACAAGAAATTATCTTTATCCTTTCTTATAACATTCATAATTAAGTCAAACAAAATAATACATGGTGAAGCGTAATCAATAGGATATATGTATTTTTCGTTAATTTTTTTTATATATAAATTCAAGTTATCTTGAATTATTTTGTGTAAATTCAAATATTAAATCTCCTTTGCATCGCTTGTTCTATTCAAATTTAATCTGTTCAGGCATATCATTAGTTTTTTTGTTAAAAGCCGTGTTATATTTTTTTAAAATATTTTTTTCAGTCTTCACTATATAAATCGCAAATATTTCATTTTTTTTTGAAATATTTCGTAATTTTCACAAATTGTTTACAAACATAAAAAGAACCACCAATTAAGGTAGTTCTTTTTTTAACATTTTGGGTGATTAATTGTAAATTCTGTTTACAATAATAGGTATTTTTCTCTTATGTGGAGATACATATAACTTATCAGAAACGCAATCCAGTACATAAATTTTCTTGTTATTATCTAAGATAACAATATTCGGGTGTTTGAAAACTTTACAATCTTTTTCAACCAAATAAACATTGTTGAGAAGATATTTATCAAAAACCTCTTGGAATTTCTTATCTTTTTGAAAAATGGTTTTACTGTCAAAATACTGTCTATCATTAATGTTAGATGTATATTTTAATTCAGTATATTTGGTGATATAATCAGTAAGAATTTTGCATACAGCCTTAAAATCATCAACATTTGTTGTAATATACTTAAACTGCTCAACATAATTTTGCTCATTATAAGACAAAGACATTTCACCGGAATAATAAGAAGAATAAATATGGCTTAATCTCCAAAGCAACGTAGTTATAACGGTCGAATTAAATTGTGTATTATCAATTTGTAAAGTAATTGAATATGTACCATTTGTTTCTTTGTTTAATTGAAAATTATATTTTTGTTTTTTCATAAATTAAAAATCCTTTCAATGTTTTTTATATTTTTTGACATTTTCCTTCTACTTATAATTACTACAATAGTATATTTGCATCGATAGTATCTTTTGTTTTAATAAAGTCTATTAATTTCTTTTTTTACAATTTCCCCGGTTGACTCATTCTTGTATGTATACAGTTCAGCTTGAATTATGTCACCCTTTTTTAAATCAAAATATTTGTTATGAAATAAACTACCGTAACTGAAATTTTCAGTTGTATTAAATTCTTTATTGTAAACTGTTACATTCACATCATAATCATATATAACGCTTATACCTGTATATCTTGGCGTTTCTGATTTGCTTATTTCTGTAACTACAACATCAATATCTTGTTTGTATAGTTTTGTTCCTTCAGGAACTTGTGACATTTGGTTGAATATTCCTAAAAATATTACAAATAGCAGAAAGAATATTGTTAGCAAAGTAATTTTTACATTAAGCTTTTTGTTTTTTTGAGTTTCTGTCTCGTCAGAAATTATATTTTCTTTATTTTCTTTTAAAATTTTTGTACTTCTCATAAAAAACTTCCTTTTAAATTTCAAATTCTTCAAATTCAATCACAGCACTTGTTACGGCACTTATAGGACCAATTTTAGACTTGATATATGTAATCTTATTGATTACATAATTCATATCTTTAAGTTCTTTCAATGCTTTATTTAAAGGTGTATCAATGTCATATTTCATTAATCAATTTGCCTTAATATTTTTTCAATGTTTTCTTTACTTCCGGTTACAATGTAATAACTTTGATTTCTGTTCTTTTTTAAGACCAATTTCCTTTCAAATTTGTTTAATTGACTTAAATCTTTTCTACCTGTTGCAATTACATCTTTAATAACAACAGTATTTCCTAAAGTATCATCAATCTCATATTTGCATTTATAGTCATTACTATATTCGTCCATATTAGGCAAATTCAATAATTTGACATTATTTTCATCATCGTAAAAAATATATTTGTTTTCTTTATTGTTTTTAATTTGATTTGAGATATCATTATTAGAATATGTAGCAATTATTGTTACTTTAGGATTAACAATATCATAATCGCCAAAATTAAAGATTATTGCCTTAATGCCTATAATCATTAGAAGTCCGATGATAAAAAGAATTAAAAACGCTCGTAATATTTCTGTAACTTCTTTTTTATCTATCTTCGACATATTCACCTTCTCCAATCAATCTGTCCGCTTTGCTCATTGATAATATCAGCAATTTTTTCAATGTTCATCGGAAGTGGTTTCCAATTGTATAAAACGCCGTTAGTAAACTTTGTTGAATCACCATTTTTTAAATCAGCTAAAGCATCGTAATAATCAAATCTATTTCCTTCGTATTTTACTTCCAAATGCAAAGCCTTATTATTAAGAATATTAGAATAAAGAAGATAATGACCATCAATATGTCTTGGTGAGGTAACGCAAAAACCTGAACCAAAAAAGTCTCCTAAAATTTTACATAAGTCATAAGTGTAACATTTCATAATACTTGGCTTATTTTCCTGCTTTGTCTTTTTCAAAAATGTTTGTTTTGTATTTTTGTAATATTTACAATAGGATTCAGACTCTTTTAAAAGCAAGTTTTCCAACTTCTTATTGATTTCATCAATATTTTTCTGTTCAGGTGGCATTAAAGAAATTATCTTATCAATATCAACTTCTTCACAATCGTAATTAAGATTAAAGCCTACCTTGATTTTTTCTTGCTTCTCATCATTTTGATTTTCCAAAATAAGAATTCCTTGTGATTCAAGAACTTCATCGTCCTTATCGATGATTCCAAGATTCTTTGCTCCGCCATAATAAGCAATGGTTTGATTTTTTTTAAGTAACATAATATTTTCCTCCGTATTATAATAATGGGTCAACATTTTTGTTGACTGTTTTTGATTTGTTTGTTTTTGTGATATTCTTAGCAATATTGCTGTAATTTTTAATAATTTCTTGACAGTTTTTTGCCAACTGACATGCTTTCAAATATGTATAAGTTTGTGTAAACTCCGTGCCACAAAAAAGCTTGTAAAAGATATTATCAGCACTTCTTATTCTGTATTTTTTGATAATTTCCAATTCACAATTTTCCATATACCTCAGATAAGCATCATATTCATAGAATTTTTTAGAATCATCAAAGAGAATTGTTTCCAAAATCTTTGTATACACCATAATATACGATTCTATATAAGCGTTTCTTTGACCATGTTTTTTATCAATTTTTTCCATACCACTTTTTTGATATGTGTTAAATAATGACGGTATATAGCATCTTTTAACCCAAACAGGAAAAGAATCAATCCATTGCTCACCAACCATATAATTGTATTCCGGTGGGAGCAAACATTCCAAATGATTAAGTATTTCTTTAGAACTAATTTTTTCCTTACCATTATTTGAAAGTTTTAATACATTAAGTCTTACCTGCTTAATATCCAACAGCAATTGCCAAAGTAAATTTTCCTCAGTGTGGTTTTTACTAATCAAATCTTATTTTTCCCCCTTATCATAAATACATTTGATATTTAAGATTGCAAAATACAAATTTGCAAACCAACCAAAAATTAATATAAATGTTAAAAAGTCTACATTGTTTTTTGCAATATCTAATGTTATAGAATTAGTAGAATACAACATTGCTAAAATATTCATCACCAAAGCTAATTTGTTCATTAGTCAATCACCTCAATTAATCAAGACTATATGTAATTTCGTTAATGTTATCACTACACTGAATACCCATAGCACGCATTTTGTTTATTGCAATCTTTGCGTTGTTTTCAGTATCAAATATCCATAATGTGCCCTGTGGTGGCATCGGATGAACGCCTAAAAAGCCTTCAAGTTTTGATACATACTTAGGTACTTCTCGTGAGCCTTTTATCAACCAATTGACGTTTCTGGTTGCAACTGTATAACCTTTGTTTTCCATATATAAACCTTCTTTCTCATAACACTCTCCATATTTTTTGTACATACCGATTGCTTTCTTCTACTGCAGGAAGAATTATTGTTGCACAATGTTTGTCATCTTCTTTAAATTTCGAAATTGTTGCAACTAAATTCTTGTCTGAATAACTATCTCCATCAAGTGAAAAGATTTTTCCATTCTTAACGCCACATAAGCCCCAAAAATGTGATTTATTTGCTAAATATGTAAGTAATGAATTATCTTTAACATTTAACGAATTGTATTTTACGACTGCATCAAGATAATTATCTAAAAGCATTACCCTCAAATAGACCTTATCTATTGACTTGTTTTTTACAACTTCACTTAATGCAGGCAATGGTTTTGAAAAAAAATTAGTGTTATATTCCATATAATCCCCTCCTAAAATAGTCTCTATATAATTAATCGCAAATATTTCAAAAAAATTTGAAAATTTTCTCAGTTTTCGCAAATTGTTTACAAATGAATAAATCAAGGCATAAAAAAAGCCACCCTTCCGGTGGCTCTTTTTAGTTTGATTAAATTATGCAACATCCTCAATGTATTCTTCTGATTTTGATATATACATGTTATGCAAATTTTTCTTAGCTTCCTGAATGCTCTCATTCATAAGTTTATCAAAAATTGCAACACCAATATCAGAAGCAAGTAACCATTCCTTTGATTCTTCAAAATTTTCCAAACACTTTTCAAACTCTTTTTGCATTTTCTTATCCATAAATTCCGTACCATGTTTATCAACAAAAATACGATATTTACGAATATCAATTGCGCAAGCTTTTGTAACAGCATAAATAAGATTTTGAATAGACTGCATCTCATTTTTTGTAATAACGTTCTTCATAATTCTACCTCCTGTTGTGCTCACAACAAAATAACAAACTGAGCATAAATTTAATATGTCTGTTATTTTTTATTATGAAAAAACAAAAAGCAAATACCCAAAAGTATCTGCTCAAAATTTACTTTTATTAAATTTATAATAAAAAAAGGAACGCACTTTTCTCAAAAAGTACATTCCTTGAATTTAAAATATATAAAATTAAATCATAAATAATAATTACTATACACTTAGTGTAGCGCAATATATTAAAACTGTCAAGGCCGTTAGAGGATTTTCTTAAGAGCCTCAATTTCCCTTATAATGAACTTTTGCCGTTCAGTATCATAATTATAAATATCAAGATTAAAACCGTTTCTAAGACCGATAAGTGACATCATCATAAGCAACGATGCTGTTTCCAATCTATAATTACCGGATGAAATTACAAATTGGTCACAGCCTCTTAATATTGTACATAGTCTTGGTATATTTTTTACTTTAATCTTATTAATTTTAGTCATGTAATGTTCCATAATTCTCTCCTTTCTTAACAATGAATTTATTAACATCATTAAATCCAATTTGTTGTCCGCTTTCAGGTAGTTCTGCAAGATATATCAATGATTCATTGATTTTATCTAAAACCATTTTTGGCGGTGCGGCAGTTACAGCTCTATAAGCAGTTGAAAAAACATATATATCAAAATATTCTATTTTTGCTTTCAAAAATTCATTTAAAAAAGTTACATAATCAGTAATGTTATGAATTTCTAATTTGATAAATTCAGATTTGGTTAAAGGTATATATTGCATTTTCTTATATGACATTTTACTTAACTTTTTTTCTATTACTAAATCTTGAATTTTACTTTCGACCAATCTCAATACAAGTGCTGCTAATGATACAAAAAGAACACATACAAACCCAACAGCAATTTTTAGTGTAATTCTTTTATCAGGTGGAAAAGAATCATAATCAATTGGAGCAATAAAATTAAAACGAGCATAGCTACAAAGAACTATAATAATTGCCAATATAATATTAACAACTATGTATTTAAACTTTTTTGAATTAAATATCTCTTTTAATTCAGAAAAAAAATCTTGTCTTTTGTTCTTCTTAATTTCTTTAAAAGTCTGTTTTAATTCTAAATTTTCTTTAACATTATTTATTTCCATTATTTTTCTTCCTTCAATGAGCATACACATATTCACCATTAGCAAAATCAATATATCCGGCATTGTCTGCATCATCAAGATATTTTAAAGATTTATTGATTTCATCAAGAATTGCTTTAGGTGGTTTAGCACAATTATAAATTTTAATATTTTTAAAATAACGAAACGAAAAATATTCAACGCTTGCAGTTAAAAAATCATTTAAAAATGAAATGTAATCATAAATATTATGAATATTAAGACTTGTTAGTTCACCTTCTGTTAAAGGTATATATTGCATCTTTTCCCATGATAATTTATTAACTTTAATATCTTTAATTCCATTTTGATAAACCCAACTAATAAGCCATTCTCCAAAGCTGATTATAAATCCTATAAAGCAACCAGCAAAAATAGAAGAAAAAATATGCTCTCCTTCTCTAATAAGTTCAACAATAAGTAGGACTGCAGCTACAATTGGAATAATACTGATTACAAATAAATATAAAGCCTTATTTAATCTTTCTTTTTTTGTTGGTTTAATTTTTTCTTTCTCTTCTTGCTTTTGTCTTTCTTTAATTTCCTTACATAATTTTTCGTGTTCTTCATTTTGTTTGATTTCTTGAATTTCTTTGTAAGAATGTTTTAATTCTAAGTTATTGTTAATATCTGGGAAATGACAATATTCTTTAACATCATTTACTTTCATGACTTTTCTCCTTTTCGATTATCGTAATTAACTTTTTACTGAAATTTTTGTTAATATTATTGCTGTCATTATAAAGCCACTGTGTTTCTAAAAATTCAAAGAATAACTCTGTTGATAACTCGTTGTAATGCTTATTACCATAGCAACCGGACAAAGGTTGGCTAAGATTAAAAGCTAATTGTTTTTTACAATTATGGTATTTGAGTCCGCAGTTCTTGCATTGTAACAAATTGTTGCATAGCCAATTTGCAAAAGTCTCGACAGATAAATTTTGTATCTTTTTAAATTCCTTTTCGATTAATTGTCTGTAAATATTACCACATTTACAACGGCTACAATTAATGAGTGAAGTTTTTTGATTAGTTTTAGTACAAGTTTGTATGTAAACCGGATGGTCAAAACAATTAACATTACCATCATCAACGCAAGTATAGAACGGACATAGTTTTGCCATATTTTCTTTAATCATTGACTCTCTCCTAAAACGCTTAAATCAAAACCTGATTTAACAAAATCTACAGCCATTTGATGATTAATACCATTGCCTAACTTTGCATAAATCGTATCCATATCTTTGGTTGAAAATGAAGTGTTGCAAATTTTGTTAAAATTTCTTGTATTATTATTGTAATATCTGTAAAGTGTTGGTTTTGATGAACTTCTTAATACTGATGAACATTCCCTACTAAAGTATTCACAAAGTTCAACATAGAAATCTTCGTCAGAAATGATATTATCCAAACAGATATAAACATTGAATTTTGGAATTAAAATCAGCTCATTATTGTAATTAATATAACTTTTTGGAAAAACAAGCATTGTCTTCCTTATCGAATCAAGCATCTGCATTAATTCTCACCCTCTGACCACATTTATCACAGTATTTTGAATCTTTTCCAAGTAAGTTATTACATTCAGGACAAAATGCAATTTGAGCCTTTGGAAAGTTATATACCGTTGCTTGTACCTGTATCTGTTTTTGTACAGAATTTCTGTGAATACCATATGCACAAGTTTTTGTACAATCATCTGTATAAAAATTCTCACAGCCTGTACAATGTTCTAAATCTTTTTCTAAAACTTCTTCATATGTCATAATAAAAATCTCCTTTTGTTTTTTGTTTCTATATAATTAATCGCAAATATTTTGAAAAAATTTGAAATTTTGCTTAAAATTCGCAGTTTATTAAAAAAGGGGTTACAAAAATTAACCTTTCACCATATAATTGTGAAAATCATATAAATAACTATCCGTAAAACTACATTCCTTTACGGTATGTGGTAGTTTACATTCTTTACCCATTAATTATTTCTCCTGTTTTTTAGGATAATCATATTGACTTTGATCAATTCTGACATCAAGCATTTTGATGCCTAAAGTTTTCTTTTTTGCATAAATAACTTTAACTTCATCGCCAATAGAAAAATGCGGATATCTTTCATCCAACGAGCCGTCAATTTTCTTTACATTATATATGCCTTTTAAATTGTATGAATGTTCATCATCAGAGTTAAGAACCTTAACAGAAAGTCTTACATTTGTGCTTGTAGATTCACTATCGTATCCAACAATCACGGCGGTTCCGGTTTGTCCGCTTTTTTTAAAATAATCGTTTGATTTTTTTACACATTTAAAAACAATTATACCAATTACAATTAACAAAACTATAATTGCCACAAATAATATTTTACCAATCGTACTCATCAAAACTTTTCTCCTCCTTTTTACCATAAAGCCAATCGTTGTCAAAATAAACAAATACAAATACAACGCCCAATATAAGCAAAGCATCAATTATCCAAAATACAGCTAAAACAGAATTGGCGTTTTTCAACATTGATTTTTTGACTTCTTTTGAACTTGTCTTGTTAAGGTAATATTTACGAACATAATCAATTTTGTTATTGTCAAGTTTACAATACACTACACCGGCAGAAGTCAATTCATAGACCTTAAATGATATTCTTTCATGTGATGACAAGTAAATATAATTCCCACTTTCATAAGAATATTTACCTTTATAGTCTTTAACACTTAAATACTTATATGGGAAATATTTTGATACATTTTCCGGTTTGTACTTATGATTATTAATTGTAATTTCATCACTTGACTTTGATTTCCAATCCTTCGTATCCCATTCGTAATATGTTTCTGTATGTGAACTTGTATGAGTATTGCCGTCAGCATCGGTATATGTATCTGTAACCACTCTTGTTTTCATTTCATATTTTTCTCTTTGATAATAAATATAAGAATATTCGCCTGATATTATATCGTTCATAGCTACGGGTTTAGTACATACTACATTTGCATTTGCAATTACTTTTCCTGCATTAGTATCGACCAAATGGTCAAACATATCTTGAGTATCACAGCACTGAATACGATTAACCTTGGAATTATGCTCGTCTACTTTGTTGATAATAGAAGAAGTTGTGTATATGCCTATTCCAATTAGTAAAACAACAATTATTATCGAAACAAGAGCTTCACGCTTTGTTACTGTAAAGGTATCACAATCAATCAGTACATTATCGTTTTTATTTTTCAAAAACATCCCCTACTTCCGATACACTTTCATCAAACTGCAAATATTCCGAATCATTAATCATTTTATAATTTCCAAGGAAAAACTTATTTACCGGATTTCTACAATATTTTCGATAACTTTTCACTTGTTGGTTATAGTCTTCTCTGTAATCAGATATTTTGTTTTCACAGGAAATAATTTCATTACTCAGCTTTTCATATTGCTTGTCAGCTTTAAGCGCAGGATATTGCTCAGAAATAGCATTAAGAACCGTAGATGCTTTATCAGTGCCGGAGGAGATTTCTTTCCTTGCTTCTGCAAAATCTGTCATAATGCCTTTTTCATAATCAGAATATTTTTCAACAACCTGAGCAACCTGTTTGATTTTTCTGTTTCGAGCATCCATTTGAACATTAATTGACGATGCTGATTCAAAGATTTGTTCTTCCTTGTTTATTACTGTTGTATTAATTGAAAGTTTTGTTAAGAAAAATGCTACAACGATAGCTACTATAATTCCTAAAATAATAAACATTGTTTTCCAATTAATTTGTACTGTATTTTTATTATCCATAATTTTTAATTCCTTTCAGTTTAACTTGCTGGTAACTTGCTAAAAAGCGTATATTTTCACTTATTTGGCTTTATAGTTTGTTATTTTACTTGCCGGTAACTTGCTGATTTTTTATAAAATTATTTACTTTGAAATCACACTTGTTAAAATTGTGCTCATCGTCAGACATTTTAGGCTGTGGTAATTTGCAATAATATATAAATGTGAGAATAAATGAAATATTAACAATTAAAAACAATACAGCAATTATAATATTAATTGTGATAAAATTCATAATAAACCTTCCTTATTTACATAGCACCACGATGTCGGTGCTTTATTTAATTTTGTTTTCGGGCAATTGTCATAATAAATACCTTTCTTCAAACATTTATTTTCAAATTCACAATAACCATAATCACAAGGTCTTTTTTCATTCCATTTAGGAAACAGAAATGCATTTAATTCAATAGATTGTCTGTAAATTACCAAGTTGCTAATATGCCAAAAATATACTGATTTATCATTTCTATGACAATCTTTTTCTTTTTGAATGTAATCGCAGGTAAATTTGCCAAAAACTCTACCATTAATAATATTATCAAAAAGAATAAAATCATCTTTGGTATAGTAACAAAAGCTCACTATATCTTTTTTTGTTTTTGCTTTACCACAGTACAAATAACAAGTAAACGGCGGCTCTAATTTTGGTTGACTTTTTCTTTCAATAAAATTATTTTTCATTTCACAAATAGAATTAGCTTCCAAGGGCTTCATATTAACTAATATGGATTGCAATATTATCACCTCTTATTTTTTAAAAACATTTCTGTACTTAAAATCAATGTTTTTTATATTTGAATTTTCAACTTTGTTTTCAAATTTCATAGAATCGTTATTATAAAAAACAAAGTTCACTAAACTTATTAGTAAAATAACAACCAAAAATATTGATAAAAACATCAGTAAAAAAACATCAGTAAAAAAACACCAAGCATTATATTTCACTTCCTTTGACCTATTCAAATACCCAATCAGGCAAAAAGATATTATAATCTTTTAATGCCTGTAACCTCATATCTTTAACAGATGAAAAAACATTTTCTTCAATCAATAATCTAACTGCTTCTTTGACTGCTTCATTTTTCATCATTCCGTTTACATAAACAGCATCAGGATTGCAGTTAATGTATTCCTCAAGAAAGTTTTGTATTTTTCTGTTATATGGTGTGTCTGTCATTTTTTACCTCACATAATACCTATTTACTCAAAAATAAGTTTCTCCTCTTTTTTTCCTACATTGATTTCTTATTTCGTCTTGTTCCTGATTATATAAATCCATTTTATTCCAAAATTCATTTTCTGAAATTTGACCTATTCTTTTAAGTCCTCTTAATATTGTTTTTTCTTCCTCAATATCTTTGATTCTTTGATAACAATTTTCAATTTCGTTATCTTTTTCTGATATTTCTTTTTTCCACTTATTCCATAATTTGAAGTAAGCTTCTTTCCACTCTACTTCCGGTAATTTAACAGTCAGCTCGTCTTTGACCTTATCATCACAATTTAAAGCAGGTTTAAGCAAATTAATATAATATATTTCGTATAAGTTCATATCAGCTTCGGACTCGAACTCGGTATATTCAATTTTTGAAATTTGGTTAATATCCAAAGTTCGATGCATTGGCTTTTTAAATAAATGTCCTCTAATACAAGTTTGTAGAGGTTGATTTGTTCTTCCAACATAAACAATAATGTTATCATAATATATCCGGTATAAAGTATGTATTTTACTGTTACTCAAATTGATTTTTCACCTCTCAATCATTCCAATCTAAATATTGTCCGCAGTTAGGACAGAATTTAGGTTGTAAGCAAGCATATTTCAGTTCCATTTCATTTCCCAAATAGTGTCTACAAATAGAGCAGTAATAATCTTATAGACCGTATTCAACAAATTTCATTGTAAAAGCATCAAGTTCTTTTTTAATTTCACTTTTTTCTTCATCTGTTAAGGAATATTTATAATCGTCTAAATTGTTTAATATTTCCTGAGCCATTTTTGCATTGTTTTCAAGAATTACTAAATCATTATTTGTTAAATTTGACTTTCTTTTACAAGCAATCATATCGGGTTCGCCAATAAGGCATACTTCATAAGGTTCTTTATTTATATATTTTTGCAAGAAACTTTTTAATCTCATAGAATGATAAAGATCTTTAGGTTTTGCGTTTTTACGATTACAACTTTTAATCATTCCGGTTGATGCTTGAATTACTGCCCTCTCATTAAGACGAGCAATTTTTTCTTTGTTTTGTTTAATAAAATAAAAGAAAAAATAATTAAAGGCAAAATGATTACGCCAATTTTCATTGATTATAAAGTAAACAGTATGTAAAATTTCAAGGCATTCCAATCTGCCCTTTTTAACGCCTTCAACAAAAAGACGAATATCCTTAATTGTGGTATGTTCACCGTTAGGTTGAATATATGTCTTGCTTATCGGCTTTTTGTTAGTAGTAATTTCTTTGAGTGTTGGTGCAACTAAAACAACCGTATCGACATCTGACTCTTTATCACTTAAATGGTAGTTTTGACTACCAATAAGAAAACAGCCAATAATATTTTGAGGATTATTAACAATTTCTGTTGCAAATCTGTTATGCCTTTCTAATGCTTTGTAAATATAATAATCTTTACTCAACGTTGTTATTCTCCTTTACTTTTTCATTTTGTAACCACAGTCAGGGCAATAATCACAGTTATAATTCCATTGTCCGCCCTTGTTACCGCAATTAGAACATTTGAAAAGTGGTTCGTCATCGTCTTCTGTGGTAACATCAATCCAATAAGCATGTTTTTCTGTATCAACTGCCGGATATGTTTTAATTTCTGCATTGTCATCATTTAATTGTTTTTGTGCCAACTGAAAAGCAAACAAATACCAATCAAGTATATCTGTTTTTCTTTTACCTATATCGTCTGAATAGGCATCATACTCACCAATGTACTTTGCTAAGATTTTACGAGCTTCAGAACTTATACCGGTTGTATCAGAAAAATCAGAAAAAATATCATTGTAAAATTCTTCCAAAACTTCTTCTTTAGAATAAAAATCATAATTTCTATAATCTTCTATTAATTCTTCAAGCCCATACTTTTCCTTTATAAGTTCAAGGACATCTTCTTTTACAGCATCTTCATCGTAAATGTAAAGAGGTCTGCTGTGGCAATTTATCTTTCCTTCAAAGTAGCCTACATCTCTTACCATATCACTAAATTTTTCGTAAGTCATATTGTAATAATTAGTAGCAGTCAGCTCACCTAAATCACCTGATATATGTAGTCTGCAATAATCTTCCTCAAAAAGAAATCTTATTCTGTATTCAGAGGATTTTGGGTTTTTAAAATCCAAAATTTTAATATTTCCGTAATCAGTTAATGTTGCCTTATGGTTTTCAAAGCATTTCTCAGCTCTTTTTATATCCATATTATTCCTTATTCCTTTCTACATAATCTTTGTATCTTTGACAATATTTGTTTGCCATACACTTGTAGCATTCTTTTACGCTAAAACAATCATCACTACAGTAGTAATCATATTCCTTAACAAGCACAAGCCTGTCATTTGGTTCACACCAATCCATGTGTGTTTTGCCCGACTTATAATATTTGTCAAGTGCCGGTGCTCTGTGAGCTTCAAGGTCACAGAAGTTACTATCATCAAAATTATCTTCACTTATACTTAAAGCAAGTGTTTTAGCTTTACCTGCTGTTGTTGCAAAAACGATTTCAGCATTAAAGCCTTCGTATTTGTTTTTCACTTCCCAAGCTTTCATTCTTATACTTCCAACAATTCGGGATTATCGTATATGTTGCCGATAATTTCACAATTTGTTTTTATAGCAAATGCTTTTTTCATTCCTCTCTTATAACAATTTTCTTTTTTGGTATAAGTGTGAGAAATAACAAATTGTGATGACTTAGAAAAGCGAACAAGACCTATCATTTCCAATTTGTCATATGAATTTATTTGTTTGATAATGTCGCCCTCAAAAATCATTTTATCGTGACAATCAGTCAAATTTGTATATTCACCAACTGTTTCAGGAATTACTTCAACCAAGGTTACTGTTGCATTATTTATTAAACAGTTTAGCTTAGCTCCTGCAACACCTATGCAGATGTAATGTTTTTTGCCCTTCACAATCAAAGAACCATATACAAATCCTTCATTAAAAACATTCGGTTCGTAAAGTCCTTCGTAAAGTGTATAGTCGGCTTTATTGACCGGCTTACCTCTATATAAATGTACTCTCATATCGTTTCCTCCTTAATTTTTAATCATCAACAATTTTTAAGTTTAATCGTCAGTATTTTTTTCATATTCATCTTTTGATATCATTTTTGCTTGAAAACCGTCTAAACCAAGAATACTACACACCTTTTCTTCCTTGATAGGTAAATCAATAGATACATAAAATACTGTTTCGTTATTAGTTGAATCTATAATTTCGTAATACCATTTTTCCAAATTATTGCCTCCTTAAACGGTAGTAACCTGTTTGTTATAATCCAATAGCAATTCCGGGTTATCATAAATATTTCCGATTAAATTCATATTTTCCCACTCAGATTTATTATATTCAGTGAATGTGCAAATGCATTCGTCCTTACCGTCATGTTTTAAAACCCAACAACAGTCATTTTCATCCCAAGATACAACAGTCCTTGTTACAGCAATATTTGGGAATCCCCAACTATCATCGTAATCATCACACCACTCTAAAATGTCTCCATCAAAGATTCGAGTGTTATTAATATATTTACCGGTAAACTGACTTACAGTTTCAGGAATAACCTCATATTTTTCAAAATCAATATTACCGTCATTAATATTGATTCTGCCGGAAGTAATATAATAATGTTTACATTGATGTACGATTGCTACAACAAGAGAACCATATATCCATCTTTTTGTATCAGTTGTCTTTCCTTTAAATAATATATCTATCATAATTTTCCTCACACATACATAATATTAAAGTAATAAGGCAGAGTAGATAATTCTGCCTTATATTTTTTACTTGAACAACGAAGATTGATTACCAACTGCGTTATTAGCATTTGCCTGTGTTTGTAGCTTTTTGCCAAGTAAGTATCTTTTTTGTTCTTTAACGCTCATTGACTTGTCATTCATATTACGTTTAAAGAAAGGACAGAATTTCTTTTTGCACACCAGTTCTTCAAGTGCTAAGCAACTGGCTATTCTTCCTTCTTTGCAATACATTGCGCATTCTGTCATTGTTTCCGGTTCAATTTGTGAAAGTAAGATTCTTTCATTTACGTTTGGAATTTCCATAATATTTATTCTCCTTATACATTTTGTGCTTGGCTCCAATAGCCAATAATTTTTGAATCATTTGTTACACATTTAACCCTTACATAACAAGGATTAGACATATTTTTCATTGTAATATTGTTTTTAGTGGTTGTTACAGTTCTTGCATTTGAAAAACTTTTATCATTTGAATACTGAACTTCATATGACTTGCAATTTTCTGTTTTCCAATATATTGAAACTGTACTACCACTTCGGCTAACGCCTTTTATAATTATCTCCGGTGCAGTGGTATGTTGTGAAAGTACCTTTTTGCCTTCTGCATAGAGTTTTTGTCCGTTTAATTCAATAAATGGTCTGATATAATAGTAAATGTATGTTGAATGAGGCAATTCTTTAAATGTGTACGTATTTTTATCAACCGTACTTATTAAATAAGCATCATTACCACTTTGATTACATTTAAAAATATCATACTTGACATTATCGTTATCTTTATCCCATTGAATAGAAATTGTTGACGATGTAGATACAATCAAATCTGTTTTATTAATCGTATTTGGTGCTGTTAAAACATTTACCTTAGTAGTTGATTGATAATGTTTTCCGATACCTTTAAGTTCGAAAATATTAATATCACCCGGTGTTAATGTATCTTTGTTGAAATTCACAGCATAATCTTTACCTTCTTCAAGTTTCATTCCGTTATATTCAATATCAAATTTATATTTACCGTTTGGATATGCTTTTGATGAAGTGATTCGTGCGTTTTTAATTGCAGCAGGCACAATCTTAAATTGTCCTTTTGCTTTACCAATAGCAAAGAGTTTGTTCTTATTAGTAAGTGTTACCGTACCTGTGCCTACTTCTGTATTATCAATATAGTCAACAGTGTAATTTTCCATATTGATTTTTATACCGGCTTTTGTTTTTGCAACAAACTTAGGCTTTATTTGTTGCCCTGTGTACTCGTAAGATGCTTTATCAAAGGTAAAAGTATAATTATGTATATTTACATTGTAAGACACAAAATAAGTAAATAAGCCTATTACGACAAGTAATATCAGTGCTACAATTGGTGTGGCGTAATTAATTCTTGTTGACTTCTTCAAGAACTTCACCTACCATTTCCGATAATTCAACATTCTCTGAACCATCACTGTTATTTTCTTTATCCGGTATAAATTCAGATACTTCATCAGCACCATTGGTATCGTCTTTTTTTAGTGAACCCAACATACCAAACATAAAGTCATTAAATTTGTTTTGCATTTCAGCATCCGATAATTCGGAATTAGATAGATCCTTCACAAGAGAAGTGATACCGCCTAAATTATTTTTTACAAGCTTTTTTGCAGCCTTTTTGGTCTTTCTGTCAACCTTTACCTTCTTACCGTCTAAAATGTCATTTAAAACGTGTTCATTACCCATTCGTATTATTCTCCTTTAAAATGATTTTGGCTTTTTCCAAGCCATCTATTGCATTATATATACTGTTAATTCTGCCAAGCAGTGATTCTATTTGGTCGGATACATCTTGAGCACTATCAGTTAGTCTATAACCTTTATTACAAGCAACGATAGGAATACCGTTAGTTCTCATATGATTAATCTGTTCTCTTATTTGCTGTGTACCCAACCTTGTGTGTAGACTTATTTCAGTAGAAGTAATATATTGGTCTTCTCTGATTAACTCTAATACTGCAAGTTCTTCTTTGGTATTGCATTTACTCTTGTAATCCAATGTTATTCCTCCTCATTTACATAATTAATTAGGTTATTTAATGAAATATTTTTACCATCCAATTTGAATTTATAACCATTTTTATTTTGAAGTTTTAAAATTCCAATCATCGGAATACACTTCTTATCATCAGTTGTAAAAACTGTTCTTTTTTCGTTGTTAATAATCTCAAAAAACATATTTTTTTCACCACCCAATATATAAATCGCAAATATTTATGAAAAATTTGTAATTTTCCATAAAGTTCGCAAAATATTAACAAAATTGTATTTTAAAAAATAAAAAAAGCCACCAAAAGGTGACTTTTTAGTATTATTTAGAAATAAGTTTAATGTTTTTAGAATTTAAAATCTTTTTTAGTTCATCAATATTACCTGAAATAAATTCATCATTATGAAAAACAAAAAACATTTTACTGTTTGCCAAGTGCATATAAATATTATTATTTTTTTCAAAAGCAACATCAATTCTTTTGAGTTTATATCTATATGTCAAAGGCTTTCTTGAATTGTCCTTAATTACCATATCAATTGAATCATTATCAACCTCTATATAATGTGGAAAACTGTTCATCTTATTTTTAAACTGAGCGTTAACCTTAATTTTATGATTGAGGAATGGGTCAATAATAAGAAGATAAAAACCGATAATACCTAACACAAGGGCAAGAGGAAGATTAACTTTATCTTTCATATAGCCAAATACTGAGAATAGCATCAAACCTATACCGCCTAAAGCAAATACAAGTCTTGAAATCCAAAGTATCGGATCCATAAATACCTTTTGTGTCACTATAAATTCAATATCCTTTTTATTGATTATTGATTCGTATGTAATTTTATTTTGCATAAATTAAAATTCCTTTCTTACAAATTAATACTTTTTTTAGCCAATTCATCAGCCATCTCATTATAAACATCTCCTGAATGAGCTTTGACTTTCTTGAATTTAATGTTTGTTTTGCCCGAACAGAAATCAAAGAATTCCCTGTACCGACGAGTTACTTGCTTGTTAGCTTCCCACTCACCTGTACACCATTTTGCTATTCCCTCATAGTCGTGATAAATAACAACCTCTTTGATGTTATTTTGTACTGCAAAACTCATAGCCGACATTGCAGCATAAATCTCGCCTGTTACATTTTTTGATGTAACAATAGGTCCTGAAAGCTTAGAACAGATTTTAACAACATTATCTTTCCAAATAATAATTGCACCTGAGCCGCATTCAATCACATGATTACCGATTGCGGAGCCGTCTGTATAAGCAATTGCTCTTTCTTTATCAGGAATTTTACTGTTTTTTGATTTTTTCTTTTCAGTTTTAACTTTTTTGGCAGAAGGTTTGTCTTTCACATCAGCAAATATTTTGGCTTCCTCGAAAGTTGAAAATTTTTTATATCTTGCTTTTGGAAAACCATTCACCTGTGAATTGCATTCATCCCAAGTGTTATAAACACCGGGTTCTCTGCCAACTTTTACAGCATAATACGCCATGTATAATTCTCCTTTATAAATTATTGATTATATTGTTTTTTGTGTACATATAAGCAGCAGGAATAATCCTACTGCTTAATATTTTTTATGAAATATTTTCCTTGTTCGTATTAATTGAAAATTTCTTGTGGCATACAGGACATTTAAGTTTTGCTCCTGCATAATAAGCATTTACAATAGAAGATTTTCTTTGATAGTAATAAACTTCACCACAATGTGAACAAGTAATTTTGTATTTTGCAGTTTGCATATTGTATTGCTCAAATTTCTTTTGCAATTCTGAATTTTTAGGAATATGTGTCGATGGAATACAGCCAACTATTTTACAAATTTGTTCCCAAGTTTGGCTATGTCCTCTGTTTTTGTATTTTATTGCATCAACAGCATGAGCATATTCGTGTCTTATTACATTGTAAAACTCATTTTCAGGACACTCAAAGACCAAATCATTAATTCCAATTTTAATTGATTTTTCTCCACAAACGGAACAATATCCACATCGAAAAACACCGGCGAAGTGGACTAAATCAATATTGCTTGTGTCAACATTAAGAATTTGGTCCAGACGTTGATATTCGTTTGCCACATCTTGTAAATTAAACATATTTTTCTCCTTTTTAATTTTATTTTTTTATTTTTTCAAAAATTTTTCAGCCCTATATATAATATCCATCCTTATTATCTTCTTACTTATCTCCTATGTATCTTCTAAGAACCAATGCCAGAACCGGAGCGTACTGTGAAGAGAGGACAGAGTTTCCCCAAGGGCATTTGAAGAAACTCCTTCCCCTCTTCATTACAGTAAAAATGACAAAAACAGCTTATGCCGTCGCCGTCGCTAAACCGCTTGATCGGACACTTGACGAGTTGTTAGACCAATATCTAACCTGCCTCAATGGTATAGATCCCTCATTGTTGAGTGTTTCCACTCACTGGCAGTTCCCAGAACTCTATTGAATTCCATCCTCTTCCTTTTAACCATATCAACTTAGTTGACTTAGGCAACGGTATGGAAGAACTTCACCGCTCAGGACAGGGTTACTTGGTCAAGCCGCTTTCGCCCCGCCCCACCAATTTTATAGTTAAGCTTGGTGATACTCTTTTTGATTATTTTATTTCCCCAAAAAGCCATAAAAGGAACTGTATTAAATTTTTCTGCTTACACTATATATATCACGCAATTTTTATTTTTTTAGAATCGTGATGAAATACAAGTGGTTATATTAGTTCTTTAACCTCATAGGAAGCACCATAAATAAGAATTTTTCGTTTGAATCATCATCCTTATTAGGAACAATAACGCTCGGAGAAACCGGTCCTGCAAGCTTGTATGTAACCGTACTGTGTTCAGGTGGGATATTATTTAATGCCTCTAAAAGATATTTAGCATTAAAACCGATAGTTACAGGTGTTTCTTGTATTGTTGTCTCAATATCAATTGTATCTTCGACCTCACCAAGTACGGAATTCGTTTTAATATTTAATTGATTACCGTCAAATTCACAACGAATCGGATTCTTTTGTGAACTTTCGATTATAGGTGCACAACAATTTATTGATTCGGCTGTGCTGTCAACATCAATTATTGTTTCAAAAACGAACTTGTTAGGAATGGCATTCTTATAATCAAATCTTTCGCCTTCAAGCAATCTGCTAAAGAAATCATATTCATCTGTTACGATATGGATATGATTGGCAGAGAGCGTTATATTGACGATTTTTTCTTCTGAATCGCTTATTTCTTTACTGATACATTTAATCGTTCTTTTAGGCACTGTGAAGCTGTATGAACCTACAAAATCATTAAATAATCTGTATAAAGCTAAACGATAGCCGTCAAGAGCGTATGTAGTAAGACAACCATCCGAAAGTTCAAAGTTTAATCCTGTAGAAATAGGCTTTTGCTGACATTCATCAGCAGCAGCGAAAATCGGAACTGAAATCATTTTGAGAAAATCTTTTTCAGTAAGAGAAAAGTTTTCACCTGTCACTGCCGGAATCTCAGGGAAGTCTTCTGCGTTAATACCATTGATTTTAAATCTTGCCCTACCTGATTTAATTCTTACAAGGTTATTGTTTTCAAGAGCAAATTCAACCGTATTTCCTTTTACTTTTGAGAGAATATTATTGAGCATTGTTGCATCAACAATAATTGCTCCGGTGTCGCTTACCTCAGCAGTAATTGACTTTTTAATTCCAAGCTGTAAATCATAGCCTGTAATTGTAAGACAATTTTCCTTTGCTTCGAGAAGTAATCCTTTTAATGTTGGGATTGTTGCTTTTACGCTTGATGCCTTTGAAGCCGAGGCACAAGCACTTTTGATTATTTGAGTATCACATTTAAAATTCATAAAAATTTTCCTTTCTGACCTTTTGGTCCTTACATTATAGAAATCGCAAATATTTCAAAAAAATTTGAAAAAAATCTCGATTTTAACAAAATATTTACATTTTTTAATAAAAAAGCCACCAAAAGGTGGCTTTTTGTTTTAATTAAATTAAAGAACTAAAAAACGGAACATAATTATTAATAAGTTCTGTTTTCTTGAAGATTGATTTTTTTACCGCAATGAGGGCAATAAACACCAATCTTTTCACATTCTTTTTTGTGTTCTTCTTTTAATTTATCATCAGTCAGTGTAACTAACGATAAAATTTTTGGAAGTTTTCCATATTTTAATCTGCAGAAAGCAAGTTTCATAGATGAACCTGATTTTAAATTTGATGTAATAGCTGTCGGAAATGTTTCTTCTTTCCATTTACCATTATCAAATATAAAATCTGTTGCATTAACATAGCTGAGTTCTTCTTGGCACTCAGGGCAATGTACGATTTGTGATTCGTAATTACTCTTATACCGGGTAAGCTTAGAAAAATCCACATAATACTTTGAACCTTTTTTGCACTGTGGTAACAAATAAATGTAAAAATAAGTAAAAATCATATATACATCACCGTAAGTTGACTTATGCAAACTAACAAATTCATAATCAATTGAATTATCGGTTAAGAAGTTTATTAATTCGTCATCATCACATACTTTGTCACCTTCTGCATCCATAAGCTCATACTTGTGGATACCTTCGATAAACTCTTGAAATGAAATACCTTTTTCTTTTGCGTTGAAAAAAGCATTTAATTCAGAATAAACTGCTGATTGAATCATTTAATTTTCTCCTTCTTACACTTCACTTATAATCTTTGAAATTTGTTCATTGATGTCACTTGAATCTGTGTCGAGCCATTCTTTATAAATGATATCCAAGACACCATTGGTATTCAAAAGACCTTTCTTTGTAAAGATACCAAAATTATCATAGCAAACATCTTCAGAAACAAAAACAATTTCTTGTTTCCAACAAATCTCATATGCATGTTGAATTGCAAAATTTGAATTTGTTTTCTGTTCTTCCTGAACCGATTTGATGAACTCGTTAAATTCCTTTCGAAGTTTATCTTTAAATTTTTCTTCAAAATTGACAAGATAATCTAAATTCAAGTGTTTCAAGAATTCATCTCGCATCTGATTATAAATTTCTTTAAGTTTAGAAATTGTATCTGAACCAAACGCAGGAAGCACTTCATCCTTATAAACGGTTGCATCATATAAATTAATTAAATTTTTTATTGCTTTTCTTTCGGCATTAGATGAATGACTACCTATCCTATTCATAATTATTGATAATTCTTGCAAAAAAGGCATTTCTGAATTATCTGAACGAAGGTAAGCATCATTCAACTTTAAAATATCCTCATCCGTAAAAAAAATATTTGACTTTTCCATAATATTTTCTCCTTCTTTGTTATCAACAACCGGTTTTGAGATTGATTTAATTCCGTCAGAAACGGATTTTAGTTCTTCCTTAGTTGCCGGTCGCATTTTAGTGTTTTCAAATTCACCTGTATTCATATCATTTAATAAGTCTAATAATTTTTTTCTATTCATAAAATTTTCCTCCAAATAAGCAGCAAGCATAAGCCTGCTGCTTTTATTTATTTTTTCTTATTTATCAAGATAATGTGATTTTGGACCTGTGTTGCCTTGATAAAAATGTTTTCTGCAAAGAGAAACATATTTTTCATTAGCACCCACAAGTACCTGCTCACCTTCTCTTATAATATTTCCGTCACTGTCAATACGAGCATTGCACTTAGCAGCTTTGCCACACCAACATACGGTTTTCAGTTCCTCAATTTCATCAGCCCAAGCTAACAGCCACTTACTACCCTCAAATAAATTATTTTGAAAATCAGTTCGCAAACCGTAGCAAATAACCGGTACATTTAAGTCATCAACAATATGTGTGAAAAATTCAATCTCAGATTTATCACAAAACTGTGCCTCATCGACAATAATACAATCATAATCTTTAAGGCATATATCAGTTGCTTTAGTGAATTTTTCATATGTTTTAATAAGTCTTTCAACAGAAATGCATTCTTCTTCAAGACCTATTCTGCTGTGTAAAACGCCGATATCTCTTGTATCGGTTTCAGGCTTTACTAAAAGAGCCATTTGTCCTCTTTCAGAATAGTTATGAGCAACCATGAGAGCATTAGCAGTTTTAGAACTACCCATTGCACCATATCTGAAATATAACTTAGCCATTGTTATCCTCCGTTTCTTCTTGATATTGAGATACCATTCTTATAAGATATTTCATTCTTAAACTGTCATTAATCAGACTAAGCTTTTTAATGGTTGTATTTGAAAGAATTGTTTCCAAATTTTCAAAATACTCTCTCAATGTTTTTAAAATACCCTCACGGGCTTTTTTGTCATTGAGTTGTTTCCTTATGTCATCAATGGCATCTTCATCGGTTTGTCCGATTTCAAGATTGTCGTTAAATTCATAACGGTCCATATTTTTCAAGAACATTACAAGTTGAACAGGAAGATAATTATTTTGCTCGGTTTTAAGTTCATCAACAAGTGAATCAGGTAACTGTTTAAAACCGATAGCATCAACATAATATGCGGATTTTATATTTCCTTTTTCAAGAGTTATAATGTCGCTTACTGATAAAGAGTGGCCGTACCAACCAAGTGGCATAGGCATATCACTATTAAGCAAGCTATATAAAGAATTGCACAAGGAAAGTTGTTCAGATGATTTTGTCACATCAATATTATCTTCATATTTGTCACGATAAACTTGATAATAGTTTTCAGATTTAATATCTGCTAAACCATTTTCAAGTTCATTAAATCCTGCAAATCGAAGATGACGGTTATCATCATTTTTTTTAAGTTGATAAATTGAGTAATACAAAGGGTAGTCAAACAATTCAGGAATGGTCCTGAAACATTTCATACAAGCATCACGGAGATTAATTTTTCCATTAGGAAAATATAAATCTCTTTCAACCTTTAATCCCGGTATTACTTCAACCTTTTCAAGGTCTGATAACATAACATAACCTAACTCACCGTATTCAACGCCCATAGGGCAACAGAAACCGAACATTTCAATATCTGAAACATTTCCGTTTTCATCCTTAATCAAATTGCCTTCGGTAATTAACCATGTAGCCGCACCGGCAGGATAGAAGAATTTAACAATTACTGTTGCATCTCCCCTCTTTCCGTCTTGACTTCCAATCGGATACTTCTCAAACAATTTGATTATTTCTTTAGTTATAAGTTTCATAGTAAACCTCCGTTTGTAGCAAGAGTAATTCTGCTGCAATTAATTATTTAAACTTTAAAATTGTTGTACAAATCAGCAAGAACTTGATTTGCTTTTATTTTTTTCAAAGAATCTTCTTCAATTTTTCTCAGTTGATGTTCAATTGATTCATTAATTTCGTATTTTATGGTATCCCAATATATTAAGAACTCGTCAAACAAATTGGTATTACAATCATTAATGACATCAATTTTAATCTCCTTTGAATCATAGAGATAAAATATTCTTATGCAGTCATATTTATTATCGACTTTGAAAGATATACATTTTTTAAGAGTGCTATTTTCTTTTACAAATACCTCTTTGTTAAAATACAAACCAACATTCAAGTCCGTAAGAGGAGGTGAATAATGAATATCTGATAACAAATGTTCTACTTTAAGCAACGGTTTCAGATATTCCACAAGGTATTTTGCAATACGATTAAGAATGTCTTCTTGCTGTTGTTTGAACTGATCAGCAATGGTTATTTGATTTGCTGTTTCATTACTGTTGATTGCAGCATCAACCAAAGCTTTAAATTCTTCGTTTTGTAGCATATATAATTTTCCTTTCAATACATATAAGCAGCAGGATTACTCCTGCTGCTTAATAATTTCTTTTTTTACAAAATATCTTCAATTGGAACAAAATCAAATTTATTTATTGAAATATCATCAATAAAATATGACAAATTAAATTTAGTAATTAACTCATCAATATCATTTAACTCTGATTCGAGAAGATTCTGCAAAATTTCAATGATTCGTTTTTCAGGAACATAACTTTCGGTTTCAGGCACATTGCCTTTGCCAAGTTTTTCTTCCAAACTATCATGATCTTTAACATCAAAATTATATGTACCAATGTACTTAGGGTTATTTGTAATATAAATACCTTCTCCTGATTCTTCTGACATATAATACATCGTATAATCGGTTAAATATTTATCAAAAATTCTAACCCACATTAATAACATTGGATTCCAAGGGTTTGTAACACGAATAAGCAAACTACCATCATTTTGAATTTGCATATCTTCAAGATTGCCTCTTATTGATAAACTATTTAGTTTATCTTCAGTAAAGATTTCTGCATACTTAACAATATCTGTAAGTTCAACTACATCTTTAAATCTAAAAAAGAAATAATCTCCATTTGAATCCCCATCTAATGATTTTTGACCCCAAGTGTTAATTAAATCATATAATTTTGACAATTCGTCTTTCTTGCCGGATACCTCAATATCCGTTACACACCAATTAGGCATTCTTTACTGTCTCCTTTTCAATCATTTCTTTTTGGTAATTGTCAATATCTTCAATAGAAATCCATTCAGGCTTTTTTTCGTTAGGGAAACTATCGTAAAGTGCTCTCATATAAGCAATTTGAGTTTCCACATTACCACCCCAAAGGAATTTGTTATGACCATTGCCATTACCCAAAAAGTAATTGCAATCTGTCTGCATTCTGCTAAGAAGTTGATACCTAAATGTTTCATCTGTTTTAAGAACTGATTTGTCAATAACCACTTCAGGTGATTTAACAAAAACCTTACAAAGTTTCTGATATGTTTCTTCGTTAGCGCCGTAGTACCAAGAAGAATTCTTTTCAAAGCAATATTTAAAATATATTTCTTTAAAAAGAGATAACTCATCAATATCTGTAAGTTCTGTTTTTCTCTCACAGTTATTGATAATGTCAAAGAACTCTTTGCTGTTGCTTGACTCTTCAATTGCCTTTGCTACCTCTTTATCTTGTATAATGTCATATACAAACTGAAAACCTGAATTTGCATCAGGGTTAAAGTAGACATGTTCCAAAACACGGTTATTTGGTGATGTACTACGCCAAGAAAAAATATCAAGATTTGCAAGTTTATCCATATCAGGGATAAATATTTGTGGCTCTTTTTTGCCGTATTGCCAAAAAGAATCACAAGTACCATAGACACTGGAAAGAGTGTAATTTTGAATACTACCTACTGTTGAATCAGCAAGACACTCGCCGATATAGCAAATTGGAATTTCAAGGTCTTTTTCCAATGCGATATCAAAAGGACCTCCACCGCCGTTTGCATAATCATAAAGACCAACAGATGTATTCTTTTCAATAGTAACGAAGCCAGCAATGTTATCATTTTTTGCATCATTGATATCAATCATCTGCTGTAATGTCATTTCGGTTAACACAGCAACACAACCGCCGTTATAAGAATTAAGTAATTCTTGATAAAGGTCGTACAAAAGTCCTGACTTGGTATTTCTGCATTCACTTTCAAATACATCAAGGAAATCATCCTTACTGTATCCTTGCTGATTAGCAAGCCAAAGAACAGATGATTTGTCGGAAATGTCATACAATTCATCATATCTGCCATAGCCGGATGGATAAATATCATTATCCTCATATCCATTTGCTTTATCACCGGTATCAAGAAAGATATTGGTGCAAACTTTTTGTTTGAGAAAATGCTCTGCTAATTTCGGATAATCGAGAATTATATTATTGTAAAACCAATCGAAAGCATCATCAATCTTTTCAGTATAGCCATATTTGCTTTTTCTAAAATCAGCAGCTAAATTTAATTCAACCTCATAAAGACTTTGATAATACGCTTCTCTGATTTTACGGTAAAGAGTTTCAATCGGATTATCTGAAATTAAAATTTCATTAATCTGGTTGTTACTCAATTCATCATCAATATCACAATACAAGTCATAATAATACTTGCCGTCTTTTTTTCTAATTACAACATCCTCATAATCTTTGAGAAAAGCTCTAATTTTACTTTCAAGTAATGTCATTACTTTTTCCTCCTATTTAAGCAACTTTTTCTTTTGCTTCACAATTTTTTTTGATATACTCGGCAATCTGTTCAGCATCCTTAATAGCCTTAAAAAGTTCATCAGGCTTGTTTTTAAGTGTTTCAATCCACGATTGAACATAAGCCAAATGATTGTTGGTATTTGATTCAGAAGCCGGTAAACCGTAATCGCAAGCAATTAACGAGGCAGCAATTTCTACCCTTAATTCTTCTCTTGCATACTCTTCCGAACCAAACCCTGTGCTCATATTTCTCGCAAGTCTGCTTGAATGTCCTGTCGAGTGGCAAAGTTCATGAAGTTGAGTGGTACAATACTCATATTCATTCTTAAAATTCTTCATTGGTGGTACAACTACCGTATCCATTGAAGGTGAATAATAAGCATCATTACCCTCTTCCTTGTACTTTACGCCCAAGTTAGAAATCAATGTATCAATGAAATCTAATCGGGTGATTTGAGGCATTTTGTGCTTTTCAGCAGCAGGCATACCTTCAATACAACTTTCGTGGAAAACATGAAATGTCATTGAACGCCAAATGAAATCTTTTTCGGTATATTTACCGTCTTTGATTGCCTGTCTGTATTCAGTAATTGTATATTTCTTTTTTTCCTCAGTGTTATATAAGTACCAATGTTCAACCGGTACTGATTTACTGCCCTTAACAAGATGCCATTTTTCGTTTGGATGGTACTTTCCATCTCTATCTGCAATCTGATTAAAAGTACACCAACGGTTTCCTTCCAAATTTTCTGACTGCATAATAAAAGAAAGCAAGACGACACCTGCAATGCCAGAGGCCACCTAAAGGCGGCCTCTTTTTTTATCTGACGACCATCACCGGAATGTGGGTGTGGCGGATCACGCTGGAGGCGTTCGACCCCAGCAGGTGAGTGGTGATGGAAGGGTTACGTGAACCAATCACTACCACGTCGGCATTTAATTCCCCGGCAAGCTCATTAACGGCGTCGCGCACGCTACCGAACCGGACGTGGGTTTTGATGCGGGAAGGATCGATGCTGAAGTGCCCGACCATGGTTTGCAGGCGCGTCTCGGCTTCGTGCTGTAAATGCTCTTCAAAACGACGCACATCAGCAGCGAAACGATGCAGGCTCAGGCTGGCAGAGCCCGGCAAAACATGCAGAAGATGAATAATTCCGTCCTGCTGCGCGAGAAATTCCGCGTGACGTATAGCCTTATCACTCAGTTCCATTTCAAAAACATCAACCGGCATAATGATTGTTTGATACATAACCGTTTCTCCTTGTTAATAAACGCTGAAATCATTCAACCACAAAATATAAATGGTTTCTGTAATCCCGACAGCACTTTTTTATCTCGCCAGGATAAATCTCAAAACAGCCGGATTCCGGGGCAGATCCCGAGAGGTAGCTACCCTTTTATAAGCTTACCCACACCCTTTCGGAGGTTGCATGAAAGCTCTCACCTATCACGGTCCACATCATGTTCGGGTCGATAATGTCCCCGATCCGGGCATCGAACAGCCTGACGATATCATCCTGCGCGTAACGGCCACGGCGATCTGTGGTTCTGATTTGCATCTTTATCGCGGAAAAATTCCCAAGGTCCAGCATGGCGATATCTTTGGTCATGAATTTATGGGCGAGGTGGTGGAGTGCGGGAGCGAAGTGAAGAACGTGCAGAAAGGTGACCGGGTGGTGATCCCGTTTGTAATTGCCTGCGGTGACTGCTTCTTTTGCCAGATGCAACAGTACGCGGCCTGCGAAAACACGAATCGCGGGCAGGGCGCGGCGCTGAACAAAAAGCAAATTCCCGCCCCTGCCGCGCTGTTTGGCTACAGCCATCTTTACGGCGGCGTGCCGGGCGGACAGGCGGAGTATGTGCGCGTCCCGAAAGGCAACGTGGGGCCGTTTAAAGTGCCTCAGCTGCTGTCTGACGACAAAGCGCTTTTCCTGTCAGATATTCTGCCTACCGCCTGGCAGGCGGCGAAAAATGCGCAGATTCAGAAAGGCTCCAGCGTCGCCGTATTCGGGGCCGGGCCGGTGGGGTTACTGACCATTGCCTGCGCGCGGCTTCTCGGCGCAGAGCAGATTTTTGTGGTTGACCATCATCCCTATCGACTGCGGTTTGCCCAGGAGCGCTACGGCGCGATCCCGATTAACTTTGATGACGATAACGACGCGGCGGAGAAAATCATTGAGCAAACGGCCGGACAGCGCGGAGTGGATGCGGTGATTGATGCCGTCGGGTTTGAGGCCAAAGGCAGCACCACGGAAACGATCCTCAGTAACCTGAAAATTGAAGGCAGCAGCGGCAAAGCCCTGCGCCAGTGCATTGCTGCGGTGCGGCGCGGAGGCGTGGTCAGCGTGCCGGGCGTGTATGCCGGTTTTATACACGGCTTCCTGTTTGGCGATGCCTTCGATAAAGGGCTGAGCTTTAAGATGGGGCAGACCCACGTCCATGCCTGGCTGGGAGAGCTGCTGCCGCTTATCGAAAAAGGGCTGCTTACACCGGAAGATATTGTCACCCACTATCTTCCGCTGGCTGATGCGGAGCGCGCCTATAAAATCTTCGAAAAACGGGAGGAGGAGTGCCGCAAGGTGATCCTGGTGCCTGGTGCAGACACCCCGGAGGCAGCGCAGCAGAAAGTGAAGGGACTGGTGAATGCCTTCCCCGGCGGCGTTGTGTGAGGTTCCTCACTCACCAGTGGCGCTCAAGGTATAGCACCGCCACGACGAGGATCGCCAGGATGATGAGAAAAACCAGTGTGATAACAAGTATCTCACCCATGACCGTCCCCACGGCACCACAACAGAGTAAGCGTGGATTAAGCGGTTTTTGTCCGATATAACACAATCGGGTGAATTTGCGGAAAGAGGATGCGGGTGCATCCTCTGTGCAAAGCGGGGTCGCTTGTTCAGAAGGGATTAACGCAGGTAATCGCCAGCGGCTTCGGGCTGGTAGAGCAGCTCAAGCACTTCCAGGTGAGCTGAGGCACCGCCAGGGAGTTCCCAGTGGATAGTATCGCCTGTGCGCAGTCCAAGCAGCGCCGCGCCCACGGGTGCCAGCACCGACAGTTGCGTGCTGCTGTCGGTCATCTGCGCCGGATAGACCAGCGTACGGGTGAGCTCCTCGCCGGTGGTCAGGTTGCGGAACTTCACCTGGCTGTTCATGGTGACCACATCATGCGGCATGGTCTCAGGCGTACACATCTGCGCCCGGTCTAGCTCTTCGTTCAGCGCATCGGCTACCGGCAGCGAGGCGAATTCTGGTTTCTCCAACAGTCGGTCAATACGTTCTGCGTCGAGTTCATTGATGATAATCGTAGGTCTGGACATTTTTACTCCATGTCGTTAATGCTGCGTGTAACGCAGAAACCAATCCAAAAGAAAACCCTCGCCGTCTGGCAGCGAGGGTTTAACTTAGCTGATGATACTGTCTGAAACCGTAAGTTTGAAGTGATGAAGGTCACAATCATGCGCCATATGAATTTTTGGCAATAAACCCGGCGTCCCGATTCACGCTGAACGGAAATTTCGTTACGCTGGAAAGACTGAACCCGGGCAATGCGCGTTGCAGCCCCAGCGTAGAGAGAGCGATATGTACTTTTACCAACCTTCTCAGGGGCACGGCCTGCCGCACGACCCGCTGAACGCCATTATCGGTCCACGTCCAATTGGCTGGATCTCATCCTGTGATAAGGCCGGTCAACTGAACCTTGCCCCGTACAGCTTCTTTAACTGTTTTAACTATCGCCCACCGATCATTGGTTTTTCCAGCAATGGCTGGAAGGATAGCGTGCGGAATATTACCGAAACGGGGGAGTTTGTCTGGAACCTCGCAACGCGCGATCTGGCCGAGGCGATGAATGAAACCTCCGCCACGCTCCCTCATGGCGAGGATGAATTTACCTTTGCCGGCCTGACGCCCGTAGCCAGCCAGCTTGTGAGCTCGCCGCGCGTGGCGGAAAGCCCGGTGAATTTCGAGTGTCGATTGTCACAGTGCATTCAGCTTACCGGCGCGGATGGGACACCGATTGATACCTGGCTGGTGCTCGGCGAAGTCGTGGGCGTCCATATCGCCGAAAGTTTGCTGGAAGAGGGGATTTACCAGACCGCGAAAGCGCAGCCCATTCTGCGTGCGGGTGGACCGACGGCCTACTATGCCATCAGTGATAGCCATCGCTTCGACCTGGTACGCCCGGATGCGCGCAGGGGGTAATATGCGCGCAACCCTGTTGCCCGCCGATCAGCAGTTTTTTGCCGATCTGTTGAGCGGCCTGGTGCTCAACCCACAGCAGTTGGGGCGAGTCTGGTTTGCTCATCGTGGCGCGTCTGACGCTGTCGGAAGCGTGAGCCGCGACTGGCCACGGCTTGACGTCGTTCTTCGCGGGGAATATGGCAACAGACTGGTTGCCGGGCAGCAGCCCCTCCACCAGGGGGAAATGCTGTTTCTTCCCGCCCAGGCCGCCAGCGTCCCGGTGTTTGAACGACCGGTCATGCTGCTGAGCATTCTTTTCGCGCCGTCGTGGCTGGGGCTGGTGTTTCATGATACCCGGCACGGGCGATCCGTGCCTGCGCAGCGACACGTGGAGCTTCCTCACCCTGAACGAGGTGAGTGTGCCGCGATGCTGATGGCCCTGACGCACCTGAGCGCTTCCCCGCAGGACCAGGCTATTATTCAACCACTGGTGCTGAGTCTGCTGCACTGGTGCCGTAAAGTGGTGTCGTCGCTGCCTGAACCGGGAGTGTCGCGCGGGGATTTCCTCTATCAGAGCATTTGTAACTGGGTGCAGGAAAACTATGCTGAATCCTTGTCGCGGGACAGCGTCGCTTCGTTGTTTAATATTTCGGCTAACCATCTGTCACGCCTGTTCTCTCAACAGGGGACGATGAGTTTTGTGGATTACGTTCGTTGGGTGCGTATGGCGAAGGCGAGAACCATCCTGCAAAAATACCACCTGCCGGTGGGGGAAGTGGCGAAGCGCTGTGGCTATGCCGATAGCGACTATTTTAGCCGTCTTTTCCGGCGCCAGTTTGGCCTGACGCCGGGGGAGTATCGCGCACGCTTTCAGTGACAGTCAGAACGTGATTTCAGCGTTCAACAGATCCAGGATACTTTGCGGCGTCGTTGCTGCAAACAGCGACTCGCGAAACGTTTTATTGACCAGCTTCCGCGCCAGCTGGGAAAAGACCTTCACGTGATTAATCCCTTCCTGAGCGCCGAGCGTCAGCATGATCACCAGCTCGACGTCGCCCAAATCCGACTCCCAGTCAATCGCCTTGTCCAGACGGGCAATGCTGATGCTGGAATGGCGTATCCATTGCGATTTGGTGTGAGGGATCGCCACGCCAAACCCGACGGCGGTAGTGACAATCTCTTCGCGCTGCCAGAGATCTTCTTCAAGCTCGAGCGGGTTTTCGGTCCTGCCATGAATCGCAAGATTTCCGCATAAGAATTGAAGCACCTGCTCTTTTGAGGTCAGCGGCTCATTGACCACGATAGTCTCCAGCGCCAGCAATGGACGCGGCGGCGCTTCCGGTGTGAAATCCGCCAGCAGGACTTCAATCTCCTCTGCGCTGCGGCTGTCACAGGCCTTATCTGCCAGCGCCCGGCAGGTCGCCATGTCCAGCTGACGCAACTGGGTTTTTACCGCAGGGATGCGCGGCCCGCTCATGCTGAACTCATCTAAGCCCAGCCCAAGCAGAAGAGGGAGGTAGCGCTGCTCTCCGCCAAGTTCCCCGCAAATGCCGACCCATTTCCCGTGACGATGCGCTGCGGTGACGATCTGGCGAACCATGCGTAAAAAAGACGGTGTGATGGGGTTATACAGCCCCGAAACGCGCGGGTTGTTGCGATCGACAGCGTAGAGATACTGAGTCATATCGTTCGAGCCGATACTGAAGAAATCCACCTCTTCGCAGAAGTGATCGATGATAAAGCAGACTGAAGGCACTTCAACCATGATCCCCAGCGGCAGGCGCGCGGTGTGACGTAACCCCTGTGAGGCCAGGGCGTCACGAACGTTTTGCAGCTCCTGTTTGATCCATAAAATCTGATCGAGGCTGTGCACCATCGGGATCATCAACAGCGCATTGCCGCTTGCGCCTGCGCGTAAGATCGCGCGCAGTTGGGTGCGGAAGAGATCGGCAAATTCGGGATAAATGCGAACGGCGCGATAGCCGAGGAACGGGTTTTCTTCCTGGGGAATGTTCAGGTAAGGGATCTGCTTATCGCCGCCGATGTCCATTGTGCGAAAGATGACCGGCTTGCCCTGCGCGGAGAGCAGCACCTGCTGATAGGCTTCGAATTGCTCCTGCTCGTCCGGCGCGGTGTCTCTGTCCATATACAGCATTTCAGTGCGAAACAGCCCGATACCCTGCGCGCCGCAGGTAAACGCCCCGGGCGCTTCCAGCGCGCTGCCGATGTTGGCGGCAATCTCTACCGGTACGTTGTCGCGGGTGAGCGCTGGAAGACCCGCATCTTTGATCTGCTGCTGGTGGCGTCGGTCGGCAAGGCGCTGCGCCACGCTGTAGTAATCATTCACCGCGTCGTTGGGTTCAACGACCAGCACGCTACAGATGCCGTCCAGAATGACCTCTTTTCCCATCAACGGCGCCAGTGAGGCGACCGTTAAACCACTCAGCACAGGCACGGAGGCCGCGCGTGCCAGGATCAGCGTATGCGACGTCCGGCCTGTTTTTTCAAGCACCATGCCTTTCAGGTACTGCGTGTCGAGGCTGAGAAACTGGCTGGGCGTCAGATCTTCCGCCACCAGAATAGTGGGGGCGCTGAGGGTGAATGCGGAGGTTTGCTGCAACTCCGGCCAGGTAATGTTAAGAAGCTGCTCGCTGATGTCGCGAATATCGCTGACGCGTTCACGCAGGTAGTCGCTGGCGGAGAGTGACAGCTTGTCGCAGATCAGCTCCATATTACGAATGATCGCCTCCGCAAGGCTTAGCCGCTCCTCGGCGATCAGTCGGCGTATGGTGCCGCCAAACTCCTCATCCTGGATCAGCGAAAGATGCGCGCTAAGAATGGTTTTACTCTCGCCGTCGAGCCCGCGCAGGCGGTGGTTGAGCCGTTCGGCCAGCGTCGCCAGGCTGTGTTCCAGGCGGGTAATATCTTCCGGCGAGGCGGGGATCTGACAATAACGTTTGAGGTTATCGCTCTGCCAGCCTCGCAGAGTGCCAGCCCCGATGCCACTGGCGAGCGTAATGCCGTGCTGAAGATGGGGAGCAAGCCTTACAAGCGAGCGGGGCAGGGGATGCGCAACGTGCGGCGCGTCGCCGGAGGGAATACTGTCGCTGTCGATAAACGCGCCGGTGAGATACGCCTCCAGCACGCGTCGGGCCTGCTCCTCGTCGCTGCCGTTAATTTCCAGCACGCAGCTGTCATTAAACAGCGTACCGGTACTGATCAGCGCCAGCGAGCTTTTGGCATCCGCGTGAGTGTGAAGCCGTCTGTTGATAAAACGGATGTCGCTGCGCCATGCGCTGCACTGCTCTTTTAACGCCCAGGCCGGACGCGCATGCAGGCCGTTGGGCAGTGGGCAGAAAAATTCAATTGAAAGCATACTTCCTCCTGGCCGCGTGAGATCAGCATCTGAAGTCCGTCAGATGATCCACGGTCTCACGGTTCATGCCTGCCACAAGCGCGACAAGCAGTTGTTGGGTGTGATGAATGTCTTTTTCGTCGGCAATGGATGCCGCGCAGTGCCCGTGTCGGGTAGGGGGACCAAGCACAAGAGTCGGCACGCCAGTGCCGAAGAGATGGATCGCCCCGCCGTCCGTTCCGCCGTTGCTGAACATGTCTTTTTGCAGCGGGATCCCCTGCGAGCGCGCGATTGTCTCAGCCAGCGCAATCAGTTTGGCTGGGGCGATGAGCGTTTTGTCGTACAGCACCAGCATCGGGCCCGCACCGATCTGGCGATGGTTGGCGCTGCCATAATCGAAATTTTTTGACCAGCAGGCGGTATCCAGCACCAGCGCGATATCAGGATGAATGGCGCGCGTGGCGGTCTGGCCGCCGCGCAGGCCGACCTCTTCACTTGAGCTGGCCACCAGCCAAAGCTCGCAGTCGAGCGGCGTCTGGTGCAGCTCGCGCAGCAGCGCGATCAGCAGGTAACAGCCGAGACGATCGTCGAAGGCTTTACCCATCACCCGATTGTGGGGAAGGATTTGAAAGGGTGTATCGAACGTCACGCGGTCGCCTGCGTCGATACCGGCGGCGAACACCTCCTCCGCCGACGTCGCGCCAATGTCGACACGCAAATTGTCAACGTTTTCTCCTTTCAGATCCCCATCCAGCAGTCCCGGTATTTTTTTCCCGTTACGCGTGGTGATGCGCACCGGCTGAAGGGTACGGGCCATCATGCGCACGTTGCCGATGGGCAGGACATCAATGGCCCCTTCGCGCGAGACGCTGCGCACCATAAAACCGACTTCATCCATATGGGCGCAGACCATCACCTTCGGGCCCCGGCTCTGGTTGACGCGGATAAGCACGGAACCCAGCCCATCAAACTGAACCTCTTTATGGTACTTTTGCGCCTCACTGAGCAGGATGTCGCGCACCTCTTGCTCTGAGGCCGCAATGGCGTCTGCTTCGCTCAGGGCGCGCAGTAAATCTCTGTCCACTCTTATTCTCCCGTCAGCAATAGCCGTTTGTCGAAGGTATAAAGCACCTCGGCGCCCGTTTCCGTCACCAGCACCACATCTTCAATTCGTACCCCGCCCAGGTGTTCAAGGTAGATCCCCGGCTCAACGGTCAGCACCATGCCGGGCTGCAACGGGGTGCGGTCGGTAGGGGAAAAACGTGGATTTTCATGAACATCAATACCAATGGCATGGCCGGTGTTATGCCCGAACTGCGGACCGTAACCTGCACGTTCAATCACGGAACGTGCGGCGCTATCGATCTGATGACAGGAAACGCCGGGGCGGATGGCATCAATAGCTGCCTGTTGTGCCGCCAGAACGATCTGGTACACCGCATAGAGAGGGTGTTCCTCCGGCGGCGTGTTTTGCCCGGCGACAAGAAAGGTCCTTGTCATATCCGAGCAATACCCCTGGTGTTGGGCGCCGAAATCAAGGGTGATCATCTCGCCAGGCATAATCACTTTGTCAGAGGCTTTGCCGTGGGGCAGCGCACCGCGCGGCCCGCTGGCGACAATGGTGTCGAAAGAGGGCTTGTTCGCGCCCTCCTGCTTCATAAACCACTCCAGCTCGGCAGCGACTTCACGTTCGCGCATACCGGGCTGAATGAAACGCCGGATGTGCTGTGCGGCGCGGTCGGCAATGCCGCATGCTGCACGGATACGGTCGATTTCGTCAGCGGTTTTTATCTGCCGCAGCGCGTCAAGCGAGGTGCTGCAAAGGGCGGTATTCAGCGTATCGCGCCACAGCACGCCTGTTTGCCAGCTCACGTATTCACCCTCAAAGCCAAGACGGGTGAGAGCTTCCTTCGCAATAATCTGGTTCACCGCCTGCGCAAACGGGTTCTCCGTGTTAAGCAGATGCATCTCATAGCCCGCCGCTCGTGAAGCGATATCGCTGTAGTAACGGAAATCCACCAGGATATGTGCCGCGGTTTGTGTCACCAGCACATATCCCGAACCGGTTGAAATGCCCAGGTGCGGCTGTTTATTCTGGCGCGAAGAGATGAGCACGCCGTCCAGTTTTTCCGCAGCCAGCCAGGCACGAAGCCTTCTCAGTAATTCCATGTTTCACCCCGTTACAGCGTGTTGATAGCGAGTTTCCCGCGCTTGTGCAGACTGTTACGAATAATCACTACCAACAGCGCGGTGATCGCCGCCCCGACCACAATACTGAGCATGTACGCCCCCAGATTGGTGACCAGTGGCCACGCCCAGATCGCCGATTCAGGGAACCACTGCACGACACCGAGCGCGGTGGCGGTCATTGCACCGGCGATCGCGCCCGCCATATACGCCGGCAGCGTCGCAAGCGGATTTTCCAGCAGGAACGGGATGGCCCCTTCACTGATGCCCATAAAGGCGAGGAACATGGCCGTTTTGCCTTGCGGATAAAGCTGCGGACTAAACAGGCGTTTGCCGGTCAGACGATGGTCAATCAGCGTGGCCAGCCCCAGACCAATGGGCGGAATAACAATCGCCACGGCGCGGGAGGTGATGGGCAGGACATGATCGGTTGTCAGCCCCAGGCCAACAAATCCCGCCGCTTTGTTAATGGGGCCGCCAAGATCAATCGCCGTGGCCGCCGCCATCCCGATGGCGTACATCATGGAGCCCGCCTGACCCGCCGCCAGCAGTACGGTCCGCATACCTGCATTCAGCCAGCCGCCAATCGGCGTGATGATGTAATACATCGCCAGCATCACAAACAGCGCCGAGAGGATTGGGATCAGAAAGGTGCTTTTAAAGGCCAGCAGATACTGTGGAACGTTAATGCGGCTATTCAGCCATTTGACCAGATAGCCTGCGGCTATGGCGATAATCAGTGCGCCAATAAACGTGGAGGGCACGGGTTTGGTGGCAAGCCAGGTCAGTTTTTCCGCATCAAAGTTCAGCACCAGCGTCGGCTGCGTGGCGACAAGGCCACCAATAAACCCGGCCGGGAAGGCCAGTTTTCCGCCGATAGAGTTGGCGACAAAGGCGGCAAACATTGGGATGGCGAAGCTGAACAGCAGCCCGCCGAACGATTCAGTCAGATAGCCAAATTTCAATAGCGAGAGATTGAAACCGGTGAATTTGCCTGAGTTAAGCGCGTCGAGAATACCGGTGTCAGGCGGGATCTCCAGCCAGACGTAGGCGATAAGCTGTGAAATGGCGAGGATAACCCCGCCCATGATAAGTGTTGGCACCATGCGGGATATCCCCGACATAATGTGCTGTGGAAGCTCTTTCCAGAAAGACGCACCGGCGGCAACCGGTGCGGATTTGATGGCAAGTGTGTCACCCTCGTGACTGTTCGGGCGAACCGCGCTGCGTTTTTTAATAGCCATGACGAAAACCCCTGGATGTGAAGATTATTATTGTTCTGCTGCAATCATCTCTTCGATCTCTTTCAGGGTGCCTGCCGCGTTTTTAATGGCGTCCTGAAGCGTAATCTCATACACGTCGCGCGTTTCGAAGCGTTCATTGTCTTCTGGGGTGATCGCGATGGCGTGGATGATAATGTCAGCGTCGGCAATATCCTGCGGGGTCAGGCGATTCTGGATCCCGTCCGCGCCCTGGGTTTCAATTTTTACCTCATAACCGGCTTCCGTCGCCGCGTCTTCCAGCGCCTGGGCTGCCATGAAGGTATGTGCCAGGCCCATCGGGCAGGCGCACAGTGCAATCAGTTTTTTAGCCATGTGAAATTCCTCCTGTAGATAACGCCACGATTATGACGGGGAGGTTTCAGTGATGTTTACCGGATTAATAATGCTTTTGCTGGAAAAATGATGCGTGTGAGCGGAAGTGTGAGGTTAATCGTCATATCACGGAAGCCGATGAAAAACCGGGCAAAAAGTTGCCCGGCGCAGCATCAGTAACCGGCTTTATCAATGACAAACTGTTTGCCGCAGTTGCCCGGATGCGGCTGTGGCGCAAAGGAGCCGGCAGAGAGTGGGTTGTTGATGGTGCTGGCGTTCAGCGAGATCTGCATTTCGGTCAGATAAGCCGGATTGCCGTGGCAGGTAAGCTTGAACGCTTTTACGCTCTGTTTTCCCCAGCTTTTGGCCACGGCTGCATCGAAGTCGCTGCGGCGGACGCTTTTGCCATAGTTTTCCGCCAGAAATTTTCCTGCCGCGCTGTGCTTCACTTCCTGGTTCATGCGCACCATGGTGCCGAAGTAAGCGTCGGGATCAAAACCAAAGCAGACGCCGTGTTTCGCGTATTCATAACGTTCAAGGCAGGAGTTGCCGCCCGCGCCGGGCATCACGCTGTTCAGCTTCGCCGCGCCCGTTAGCGATAGTCCGGTCTCTGCGGCGTCACATTTGCGGCTGGCTTTTGCTTCCGGCATATTCGGAACCGGACGAGTGGCGCAGCCGAAGCGCATCCAGCGGCGTTCATCCACTCCGCGAGCGGCAATCGATTTCGGCAATGCTGGCCATAAGCCGTGGACGGTCAGAAAATCGGTTTTGTTGCTGCTCTCTTTTTGCAGGCGACACTCTTCCGGTTCGTCACGGTTACGTTCGACCATGCTCTGGCAAAATCCGGTTTGCCAGGAAAGGGCCAGAACGTAGCGATCGAAATCGCCGTACTGGGTTGGCTTAAGCGGATCTGCCTGAATTGAGAAGACACAGAGTGCAAGCGCTACTGCGCCAGACGGGATAACGATATCCTTCCTGAACATTTGCTTTCCTGATTGGTTGGGCGCGATTAATTTCTGGGGGTTATTAAAGCACAAAAAGCGCCCGCAGGCGCTTTTTGGAAATCAGGAATTTCGCTTAGGCAGCGCCGGGAACCAGTACTTCGGTGGCGATAATAACGATAATCAGGCCAACCAGCACCGGCACTGACGTGCGTTTTACCACTTCAAACGGAGAGATTTTCGCCATCCCCGCAACCGCAACCACCACGCCCGATACCGGAGAAATGGTACGACCCAGGTTGGAGGCCTGAAGCATTGGAATGGACAGGTAAGCCGGGTTGATGCCGGAGGAGTGTGCCAGCTTAGGGATCATCTCAACAAAGGCGTAGAACGGCGCGTTACCGGAGCCGGTGGTCATCGCCGCCAGCATGGTCAGCACCACCAGCACCAGCATCAGGATAATGCTGGCCGAGCCGAACGAGGTGGCGATAGAGATCAGGCTCTGAATAAAGCCGATGGTGCTCAGCCCCTGGGCAAACACCCCCGCGGCAACCAGCAGCATCACCACGCCCGCGAAGGCATCCGCCATACCGCGGAAGGCTACTTCCAGACCCGTGAACACTTTCTGGGTGTTAAAACCACGAACGAACTCCAGGATGGCCGCCAGCAGCATACAGATCACCAGGATAGTGATGATGTGCAGCTGCGGGCCCCATTTGCCGTCGAAAATAAGCACGCCAATAATCGGCGTGAAGGGCAGGATGGAATAAAACGCCGGGGCGGTAGTGGTGATTTCGCTGACGTCCATCATTTCGTGGCTGACGTTCTCTTTCTTATCGAGATAGCGCTGCCAGAAGAAATGCGCCACGCCCATGCCGAGAATAGCGGTGATGGAGATCGGCAGTGTGGTTTTGAAGGCGAAGTCAATTAGCGACATTTCCGCGGCTTTCGCGGCCAGCACTACGTCACCGGAAGTAGGGGAGAGAATAATCGCCGCCGGAGAGGCGCAAATAGCCGCCGCTGCACCACGGCTGATCCCGACGTTAACCATTACCGGGAATAAAGTTGCCATTAACAGCACGCCAAGGCCCGTTGCTGAGGAAACGGCTAATGACATCAGACAGGCCAGGAAATAGGCCGCGACCATCAGCAGATAGGGGGAGTTAATATATTGCAGCGGCTTAGAAGCCAGCTTTACCACCATATCATTCGCGCCGATATGGGTCATATAGGCAGCAAATCCGCAGAGCATCATGATCATCATGCCCAGATCGCCGCCGCGGCTCATCAGCAGAATTTTTATATATTCCACAATATCGGTAGCGGTATATCCGGTACTGGCTTCGCTGGCGGGTAAAACCTGATGACCCATTAGCGCGCTAATGATCAGCAGCGTCAGGCCGCCGACAAATAGCACGCCGGTGGCTGAGTAACCTTTAATGATGTAGCGTGCTACACCGACAATGACCACGACTCCAATGAGGAGTTCGAGAAAAGTAAGCATGATTTCCCCTGTATCCTTGCTGCCCGAGAGACAAATAATCAATAAAAAAGAAGCTGAAATGTGCCGAATAAATGTCCAGTCCTTGCTGATTAAAATCAAGAAAGAGACTACTAAAGGCACTGATGACGATATTTTTGCTAACCCTGCGTCATTTATATTAAGACGTTATTGACCTGATGAATAGATATTATATGTCATTAAATTGATGGTGAAGTGTTAAGGTTTTGAGTATTACTTGCCGACAATCGATTTAAAACGTAAATCTCTTTAAAACCACTTCTCTTTCATTCTTTTGCCTGCTTATACTCGGTTCACTTTCTCCTGTCCGACGATCTGAATATGCACGCCAGCTGGACATATCGCCTGCGCTTTATCAAAAAACATCTGCTGATGTTTTTGCTGGCGTTTGGCTGGCTGTTGATCCAGACTCAGGTGGCCGTCGCCTCCCATCAATGTTCAATGGATTTGCGCGGCGAGGTGGCCACCATCCAGCATATGGAGATGATGGCGCAACCGGGGCCGCATTATGCTGCCGGTGCTTCACCGCTGTGTGAAAAACATTGTGTGCCGGATCAGGTACAAAAAGATCCTGCCCAGCCGCATCTGGTGGCGCTGCCTGCCGCCATGACCCTGACCTTAACTCCGCCAGAGTGCTCGTCTTCAAGCCATTCTGCGTGGTCCGTTACCCCTCCTGCTGTGGGGCCGCCGGCAACGATCCGCTATTGCCGGTTTCGGGAGTAAAAACCTGTTAATTCGTTGATTTTATTTACTTAACGTTTAACAGGAGTTTTATCATGCGTACCGTATTCCTTTCCGCGCTGGTTGGCGCGTCCGTCTCTTTCGCTTCTTATACCGTTCAGGCAAACCAGACCTGGCAGGGCCGCGGCGTGGTTCAGTCGATCTCTGACAGCGCCGTCATGCTCCGGCACGAGGCCATACCGGAACTAAAATGGCCAGCAATGACCATGCCGTTTACTTTATCTGCCGGCGCTACGCTGAATGGCGCCAAACCGGGGGATGAGGTGACCTTCACGCTTGAGCGTGCGGGTGACGGTTTCCAGATTATCTCGCTGACGCCAGCGCGCTAAGCGAGGTCACCATGAAACAACACACACTGAGCCTGTGGCTCGGTGGGGTGTTGTTCGGCCTGTTAACCTCCGCCGCGCAGGCGGAGCCGTGGACGCTCGAACACACCCTGACCGAAGCCCAGCGCTACTCAGCAGAACTCTCCGCCAGCCGTAACGAAGCGCAGGCGCTGGATGCGATGGCGGTTTCCGCCACGCAATTACCTGACCCAAAACTGAAATTCGGTATCGAAAACGTGCCGGTACAGGGCAGCAACGATCGGCGGCTGACGCGCGAAGGGATGACCATGCAGAAGGTTGGCATCATGCAAAGCTACGTCAGCTCAGAGAAGCGGGAACGTAAAGCGCAGACCTTGCAGGCGCAGGCGCGAAGCGTGCTGGCAAAATCCGAAGCCGTCCGCGCCGCGCTTCAGCGTGATACCGCCCAGGCCTGGCTGGATCTGGCGCTGGCCCAGCAGGCGCTGAACACGGCCAGAACGCTGGTCCGTGAAATCGAACGTCAGCGGGGCGTGCAGAAGGCGAGCGTCGGGGCGGGAAGCGCAATGCCGGACAGCGTACTGGCCCTGCAAATGATCCTCAGCGCCATGCGTGACAAAGAGACGCTGGCGCAGCGGGATGTGCAGCTGGCGCAAAGCCGCCTGCTGGAGCTTACGGGGCACGCGATTACGGAGGTTCGCGGTCCGCTGCCGCGCTATCAGCGTCTTCCTGCCGATGAAAAAACGTTGCAGGAGGGGATCGTCAGGCACCCGGAAGTGGAGGCCGCGCGACGTGAAGCAGAGACCGCGAAAGCGCGTTCAGCGCAATCTGCCGTGGCGGCGATACCCGATGTGGATGTGGAGGTCTATTACGCCCACCGCGCCGAAGGCTATGACGATATGGCTGGCGTGATGTTCAGCGTGGATCTGCCTCTGTTCCAGTCAAAACGTCAGGACAAGGATTACGCCGCCGATGTTTCCCGCTCTATGCAGGCGGTGGATCAACTGACGCTGCTCAAACGCGAACACATTGCCCAGGTGCAAACGCTGGTGGCGCAGTATCAGGCTGCGCAAACGGTGTGGCAGCGACAGCGGGACGAGGTACTACCGTTGCAGCGTCAACGGCTGGCGGTACTGACGGCGCAATATCGCTCTGGACAGTCGGCGCTTCCGGCCCTGCTGGAGGCGCGTCGTGGCGTACTGGATACGGAATTGGCGGTGAACCAGGCGGAGCGCGAAATGGCGCGAACCTGGGCTGCCGTGAACTGGCTGATCCCGCAGGAGCTGGCGCAATGAAAAAAACAACGTTAATGGCGATTGCCATCGCGATAGCTGCCGCTGGCGGCTATTTTGTCGGACAGAAGCAGACGCATCAGCCGGCTGCGGCTGCACAACCCTCTGAACGTAAGGTGCTTTACTGGTACGACCCCATGGTACCCGGTCAGCGCTTCGATAAGCCGGGTAAATCCCCCTTTATGGATATGGATCTGGTCCCGCGCTACGCTGATGAAGCGCAGGCGGCGTCAGGCGTGGCCATCAGCACTCAACAGCAGCAAAACCTGGGGATGAAAACCGCCAACGTTGAGATGCGCCAGCTGGTTTCGCCGTTCTCGGCCTTTGCCACGGTTGCAACGGATGAACGTAACGTCTCGGTGGTGTCAGCTCCGGCCAATGGCGTGGTGTCAAAATTGTTTGTTAATGCGCAACAGCAGCAGGTGAAAGCCGGAGAGGCGCTGGCGCAACTGTGGATCCCGCAATGGACCACCGCCCAGCAGGAGTATCTCGCAGTTCGTCAGCTTGGCGATGCCGCATTGACCCGCGCCGCACGCGAGCGGCTGGCGTTGCAGTTTATGCCGGAAGAGGTCATTCGTTTGCTGGAGCGTAGCGGCAAGCCGCAGACCACGCTCATCCTGCGCGCTGACCGGGCCGGCTATGTGGTGAAGCTGGACGTGCGGGAAGGGGCGCAAATCACCGCAACGGCGCCGCTATTTGAGATCGCCAGGCTCGATCCGGTCTGGCTGGTGGTCGATTACCCGCAAACGCAGGCGCAGTCTCTGGCAGTAGGCAGCAACGTGGTAGCAACGTCAGAAAGCTGGCCGGGGGAGCAATTCCACGGCACGGTCAGCGAGTTGCTGCCGCAGATGGAGACAACCACGCGAACCCTGAAAGCCCGTATCGTGCTGGAAAATACCGCACATAAGCTGAAGCCAGGCATGTACCTCTCCGTCAGGCGTGCGGAAGAGATGAAAGGCCCGCCGGTGCTGGCGGTGCCGGAAGAGGCGGTGATTAACAGCGGAGAGTCTGCGCGTCTGCTGCTGGCCACCGGGAACGGTTATTTCCGCCCTGTGACGGTGAAAACCGGCCTGACGGCGCAGGGCTGGACGGCGATCCTGTCCGGGGTCAAAGAGGGCGATAAGGTGGTGACGTCCGGGCAATTCCTCATTGATTCCGAAGCCAGCCTGCGTAGCGTGATGCCGGAGGTGACGCCATGATTGCCGCTGTGATTCGCGCCTCGTTGCGTAACCGCCTGCTGGTGATCCTGGCCGCGCTGATGATGGCCAGCTGGGGCTGGTGGGCGGTGCAGCGCGCGCCGCTGGACGCGTTGCCCGATCTGTCTGATGTGCAGGTCATTATCAAAGCGAGTTACCCCGGAAAAGCGCCGCAGGTGATTGAGGATCAGGTGACCTGGCCGCTGACAACCTCCATGTTGTCTGTGCCGGGCGCCAAAACCGTGCGTGGTTTTTCAATGTTTGGTGACGCTTATGTGTATGTGCTGTTTGAGGATGGCACCGATCTCTACTGGGCGCGATCCCGGGTGCTGGAATATTTAAGCCAGGTACAGGCGCAGTTTCCGCCGGGCGTTAAGGTGTCGCTGGGGCCGGATGCGACGGGCGTGGGCTGGATCTACGAATATGCGCTGATCGACCGTAGTGGAAAACACAGCCTGGCAGATCTGCGAGCCCTTCAGGACTGGACGCTTAAGTTCGAGCTTAAGACAGTACCGAATGTATCTGAAGTGGCAAGCATTGGCGGAATGGTGCGTCAGTATCAGATCGTGGCGGACCCGGCGAAGATGCGCGCGCTGAATATTACCCACAGCCAGCTATCCGGCGCGGTGCAGGCCGCCAATAAAGAGAGCGGCGGCGCCCTGCTGGAGATGGGCGAAGCGGAGTATATGGTGCGGACAACGGGCTATTTGCGCTCGCTGGAGGATTTTCGCAATGTGGTGATCGCCACCCGCGATGGCGTACCTGTCCTGCTGAAAGATGTCGCCACCCTTGGCATTGGCCCGGAGATCCGCCGGGGCGTGGCGGAGCTTAACGGTGAAGGGGAGGTCGCTGGCGGCGTGATCGTGATGCGCTACGGGCAGAACGCGCTGGAAACGCTTCGTGCGGTAAAAGCGAAACTGAGCGAGCTGCAAAAAACGCTGCCGCAGGGCGTCGAGATTGTTCCGGTCTACGATCGTTCCACGCTGATTGAGGACTCGGTCAAAACGCTGACGCACAAGCTGCTCGAAGAGTTTGCCGTGGTGGTACTGGTGTGTGCGCTGTTCCTGTTCCACCTGCGCTCCGCGCTGGTGGCGATGGTCTCTCTGCCGCTGGGGATCCTCGGGGCTTTTGTGGTGATGCACTATCAGGGCATTAACGCGAATATGATGTCGCTCGGCGGGATCGCCATTGCCATTGGGGCGATGGTGGATGCCGCAATTGTGATGATTGAAAACATGCACAAGGTGCTGGAGCAGTGGCGGCATGATAATCCGGGCAAGGAGCCCGCGCCGGGGGAATACTGGCGTCTGGCGGAAAAGGCGGCGGTTGAAGTGGGACCGGCGCTGTTTTGCAGCCTGTTAATCATCACGCTGTCATTTATACCGGTTTTTTCGCTGGAAGCGCAGGAGGGGAGAATGTTCTCGCCGCTGGCGTTCACCAAAACCTGGTCGATGGCCGTGGCCGCCGGGCTTGGGATCACCCTGGTGCCGGTGCTAATGGGCTTTTTCATTCGCGGGAAAATCCCGGATGAGAAGGCAAACCCGATCAACCGCCTCCTGATCCGCCTGTATGAGCCGCTGCTGGACAAGGTACTGACCTTCCCGAAAACGACGCTGGCACTGGCATGTCTGCTGCTGATCGCCACGCTCTGGCCGCTGAGCCGCCTGGGAAGCGAATTTATGCCGCCGCTGGATGAAGGAGATTTACTCTATATGCCCTCCACGCTGCCGGGGATCTCTGCTCGCGAGGCATCACGGCTGCTTCAGCAGACCGACCGCTTGATCAAAAGCGTCCCGGAGGTGGCGAGCGTGTTTGGCAAAGCCGGTCGGGCAGAGTCGGCAACCGATCCCGCGCCATTAACCATGCTGGAAACAACCATCCACTTTAAGCCCCGCGAGCAGTGGCGGCCAGGAATGACGCCACAAAAGCTGGTGGAGGAGCTTGATAAAACCGTGTCGCTGCCGGGTATTGCCAATGTGTGGGTGCCGCCTGTCCGTAACCGCCTGGACATGCTGGCAACCGGGATCAAAAGCCCGGTCGGCATTAAGGTGAACGGCAATAATATTGCCGACATTGAGCGTGTGGCCCGGCAGATTGAGCAGGTGGTGAAGGACGTTCCTGGCGTCTCCTCTGCGCTGGCGGAGCGTCTGGAAGGCGGACGCTACGTGGATATTCGTATCGATCGGCAAAAAGCCGCGCGCTACGGCGTTTCCGTCGATGAACTGCAAAGCCTGGTCTCCACGCTGGTCGGGGGCGATAACATTGGCGAGGTGATCCAGGGACGCGAGCGGTATCCCATCAACCTGCGTTATCCCCGCGATTTGCGTGATAACGTCGACGCGTTGCGGGTGTTGCCGGTAGTGACCGCCAGCGGTAGCCAGGTGGCGCTGGGGGAATTGGCCGATATCGTCGTGACGGAAGGCCCACCGATGCTAAAAAGTGAAAACGCGCGCCTTTCCAGCTGGATCTATGTTGACTTGCGCGGGCGCGATCTGAAGTCCGCCGTGGATGAAATGCAAAAACGGGTGGGAGAGAAGGTGGTATTGCCGCAGGCCGTGTCTCTCTCCTGGTCCGGGCAGTTTGAATATCTGGAACGGGCGACCGAGAGGCTCAAAATAGTTTTACCTGTCACGCTGATGATTATATTCGTCCTTTTATGGTTAACCTTCAGGCGGATATCAAATGTCCTGATAATAATGGGGACATTGCCGTTCGCGCTTATTGGGGGCGTGTGGTTATTGTGGCTGCTTGAATATAATTTGTCAGTGGCGGGGGCCGTTGGCTTTATCGCCCTTTCCGGAGTGGCGGCAGAATTCGGCGTAATTATGGTTCTTTATTTGAATCATGCGATCGATAAATATCACAGGCTGGAGCCAGAAGGGGGAAATACGGTGCTGATGCGGGCGATCCACGAAGGTGCCGTGCTGCGCGTGCGTCCGAAGGTGATGACGGTCGCCACTATTATGGCAGGACTGCTGCCCATCATGTGGGGGAGTGGGAGTGGCTCGGAGGTGATGCAACGTATTGCCGCGCCGATGATTGGTGGCATGGTAACGGCACCGTTATTGTCGATGTTAGTTATTCCCGCACTCTACAAATTGTTACATCAACGTTAAATATGTCAACTGCATGTGCTTATTCAGGTATGCAGTTTATGTATCCTCAGATTATTCCCAGGAACGGGATGGTAATTAGGAATAACACCCATGCTGTTAAGCGTTCATTCAAGTATTCTGTGTTAAGGTCTGCACCGAATACTAAATATGGTAATGGCATTGTGATTGTACGAATTAAATTCCCCCTGATTTTGTTGTTTATCATTGGGCAGTTATCGTGTGCGTCTGCTGTTAATGCAGACAGCAATACAGCGGATAAAGGCTGGTTCACCACCTTCACGGATAACGTCGCGCAAACATGGAATGAACCTGAGCATTACGATCTCTATATTCCGGCCATTACGTGGCATGCACGTTTCGCCTACGATAAAGAAAAAACAGACCGTTATAACGAACGTCCGTGGGGGGCCGGCTTCGGTCAGTCTCGCTGGGATGAAAAAGGTAACTGGCATGGCCTGTACCTGATGGCGTTTAAGGACTCCTACAATAAATGGGAGCCTATTGGCGGTTACGGCTGGGAAAAAACCTGGCGTCCGTTATCAGACGACAACTTCCGTCTCGGGCTGGGCTATACGGCAGGGTTTACGGCGCGTGATAACTGGAAATACATTCCTGTTCCGGTACTGCTGCCGCTTGCCTCCATTGGTTACGGTCCGGCGACGTTTCAGATGACCTACATACCGGGTACCTATAACAACGGTAACGTTTACTTTGCCTGGATGCGGTTTCAGTTTTAACTGAGTTTTTCTGCTAAATCGGCCAAAAAATGCACAGACATTAAAATGTAAAGGATAAAAATCGGACAGCGAAAATTAACGCGACTTTTGTCACTTTTTATCAAAGATCCGCTGGACAAAACGCCTCACAATTGTTGTACTGATACCCGACACAGCATTTGTGTCGTTTTTTAATGTAAAGGTAATTTTGATGTCTAAGATTAAAGGTAACGTTAAGTGGTTTAATGA
>ERZ772818.272-NODE-272-length-56008-cov-5.470055_pt1 | contig 56008 bp, 79 predicted proteins | sample MGYA00580837_ERZ772818 | MGnify/ENA primary metagenome ERZ772818 (study PRJEB29015, sample SAMEA2737671) | human gut metagenome | biome: human gut; feature: human-associated habitat; material: faeces | place: China | collected 2012 ...
TGGATTTGAGAGGTTTTTGAATCAGAAATTCTATAATTCTAAAGAATGGCTTGCTGTAAAAAGAGAAGTGATAATCCGCGATAATGGATGCGATTTAGGACTAGATGGGTATGAGATTCATGGAAAAATCCTTGTCCATCACATGAACCCAATAGAGCAAAACGATATTTTACGCAGAACAGATATACTTCTTAACCCGGAATATCTTATTTCTACAACTTTAGAAACACACAATGCGATACATTATGGAAACGAAAACATTTTGCCCGTTCTTATACCGGAACGAGCAAAGAATGACACTTGTCCGTGGAGACATTAAGGAGGAAACATGAAGGAAAATAGAAAACCATACTATAATAATTCAGAGAAAGACATAGAGGCGGCACAGCCAATTAGGTGTATAGGTATTGTCAGCGATTGTCAGTATTTGAATGTTCGTAGCCAGCCTGATAAGAGTTCTAATACGGTTCATGTGTTAGAAGCCGGGACAGTAGTTGAAATAGATACCTTAAATTCTTCAGATGAGTTTTACAAGGTATTCATTTCTAATGAGGTAGAGGGCTACTGCATGAAGAAGTTTATTCATTTGACGTAAATTGGAGGAATCATATGGCTGCTAGTATCACAGATAGCATACTTACTTCGGTAAAGAAAATGTTGGGAATTGCCGAAGAGTACGAACACTTCGATGCAGATTTGCTGATGCATATTAATTCCGTGTTTTCTATACTGCATCAATTGGGTGTTGGACCTGCTGATGGATTTATGATAGAAGACAAAAGTTCGATATGGTCTGATTTTATTTCAGATGAAAGCAAATACATGCTTGCGAAGTCATATATGTTTTTAAAGGTTAAGCTTTTGTTCGACCCACCATTAAGTTCAGCTGTGCTTGAATGCTATAAAACACAGATAAGTGAATACGAATGGCGGCTCAACATTACTGTGGAAGATTGCATTAAGAACGAGAGTAGCTAAATGCGTTAAGGAGGAGCTTCAAAATGAATAATGATTATTTGTCCCATTATGGCGTGCTTGGCATGAAATGGGGCGTTAGACGTTATCAGAACAAGGACGGAACATTAACAACCGCCGGTAAGAAACGATATGATAAGGACATCAGAGATAATCTTGCTAAGAAAAAAGATAATCGTATCGATACAAGTAATCCAGATCCTAAGCGATGGACTAAAGAGGACATGGAACGTCGGAAAAGGTTCGTAGATACAAGCTCGTCTATGATTAAAGAACTCCAAAGTATGGAGCGTGACAGCCGACCTAAGGCAACCAGATTAAAAATGGATTTGTCGAAAATGTCTGATAAGGAGATGCGGGATAAAATAAATCGTGAACTGTTAGAGCAGCAGTATAATAAGTTATTTGCACCGGAAGAAACACCAGTGATTTCAAAGGGTAGGGAACGGGTGAAAGATACATTGGAAGTAGCCGGAGGTGTACTTGGCGTAGCAAGTTCCGCGCTGGCAATTGCGTTAAGCATAAAGGAATTAACATAATGAGGTGATTTGAAATATGGCATTATCGAACACTGCCGTTCCGAAATATTACGGCATGTTTAGGGATGCCGTTATTCGGGGCGAGATTCCGGTTTGCAGGGAAGTTGAGATGGAAATGTTCCGTATCGATGAACTCATTGCAAATCCCGGAGTTTATTATGATAATCTGGCAATCGAAGGTTTTATAAGCTATTGTGAAAAAGAACTTGTATTAACAGATGGCTCTGATTTGGTACTGCTTGATTCGTTTAAACTTTGGGCAGAGCAGATATTCGGATGGTATTACTTTGAGGAGCGTAGTGTATATGAACCATACAAGGATGGGCATGGAGGACGATATGTAACCAAAAAGATACGAAAAAGGCTTATTCGAAAGCAGTTTCTTATTGTATCACGAGGAGCTGCAAAGTCTATGTATGCCTCTTGCCTTCAGAACTATTTCTTAAATGTTGACGTGACTACTACTCATCAGATTACAACTGCACCAACAATGAAACAGGCGGAAGAAGTGATACTGCCAATAAAGACCGCGATTACAAGAGCCAGGGGTCCATATTACAAATTCCTGACTGAGGGTGCCTTACCGAATACATCGGGGTCAAAAGCTAACAGAGTAAAACTGGCAGCGACAAAAAAGGGTATTGAGAATTTTCTTACAGGTTCGCTCCTTGAGATACGTCCCATGCGAATCGATAAGCTTCAGGGACTTCAGATTAAGGTGGCGACGGTTGATGAATGGCTTTCGGGCGATATCAGAGAGGACGTCATTGGTGCTATTGAGCAAGGAGCATCAAAGGTAAATGATTACCTTATCGTTGCGATAAGCTCGGAAGGTACTGTTCGTAACGGAGCCGGCGACACAATCAAAATGGAGTTAATGGACATACTTAAAGGAAAGTATGTTAATCCGCATGTATCGATTTGGTGGTACAAATTGGACTCAATCGATGAAGTGTCTAACCCTGATATGTGGCTGAAAGCTAATCCTAATTTGGGAAAAACGGTCAGTTATGAAACATATCAGCTTGACGTTGAGAGAGCTGAGAAAGCCCCAGCGGCAAGAAATGATATTCTGGCTAAACGTTTCGGTCTTCCGATGGAGGGTTATACCTATTACTTTACATACGAAGAAACACTTCCACACAGGCACAGAGATTATTGGCAGATGCCTTGTGCATTGGGAGCTGATTTATCACAGGGCGATGACTTCTGTGCTTTCACGTTCTTATTTCCATTATCTAATGGGTCTTTCGGTATCAAAACCCGAAATTATATTTCTTCATTAACTCTGATGAAACTCCCGGGAGCTATGAGAATTAAATATGACCAATTTATGAAAGAAGGCAGTTTGATTGTCTTAGAGGGAACGGTTCTAAATATGATGGACGTCTATGAAGATTTAGATAATCACATTGTAGAGCGAGGATATGATGTCAGATGCTTTGGATATGACCCATATAATGCAAAAGAATTTGTTGAGCGTTGGGCAAATGAAAATAGTCCGTTTGGCATTGAAAAAGTAATACAGGGTACTAAGACTGAATCGGTTCCGCTTGGTGAATTGAAAAAGCTGTCTGAAGAAAGAATGCTTTTATTTGATGAGGAATTAATGACATTCGCGATGGGAAATTGCATTGCTTTGGAAGATACCAATGGAAATCGTAAGTTATTGAAGAAGCGTTATGAACAGAAAATTGATGCAGTGGCGGCTATGATGGATGCCTATATCGCATACAAAGCAAACCTGGAAGCATTTGAGTAGGAGGTATCACTAAATGGCAAAAGCAAAACTTATTAATAGCGCTTCCGTTTTACGCCCCTGCACAAACAGAAAAATTGCCAGGGTTATAGTCGATGATAGTTTGATGCATTATGGCGTTAAGGGAATGAAATGGGGCGTTCGAAGAACGAAAGATGAGCTTAGACGAACAGTGAATACTTTTGATAATAATATAAGAGTTCATCGTAGTGTAGGGGCAAAAGCTAAGAATTATAGTATTGAAGATAAAAGAACTGGAGAGACATTTCATTTTTCTGAAGGAACAAAAATACAAAACTCACAAGTATTTGCTGGTAAAAATTCTTCGCGAAGTTTAAAAAAGGAAGTAAGAGAAGGACTTGCCGAACAATTCAAAAATAATCCTTTAGACTGGCAACACTGCAAAGGAAATGGTATAATTGATTATTATGGAGAACAGAGACCAGCAGAAGTACATTGGTTTCAGGCAGAGAACGTAGGAAAGTGTAAGTTTAAAATTAAGAAGTGGCTAGATGAATAGGAGGATTCACATGAAAGTAAAATGGAATGGCGAAACAGAGCCTCTGGTTTTAACGAAGGATAAAGTCTATGATGTAATATCTGTAGAGAAAGGCTGGTATCGCATAGTCGATGATAGCGGAGAGGATTATCTTTATCCGCCTGAAAAATTTGAAGTTGTGAGTTAGAAATTAAAAGAACCGTTAATGGTTCTTTTTTTTTTTGACTATTTTTAGGAGGTGAAATTTCAAAATGGAATTAAATGTTGGCTCCAGGCTGAAACATGCATGGAACGCGTTTCTCAATCGTGACCCCACGGTTGTGTACAGAGATATAGGCAGTGGATATTCATACCGTCCGGATAGACTAAGGCTTACCAGAGGTAATGAGAGGTCAATCGTAACATCGGTTTATAACAGAATTGCTTTGGATGTTGCAGCTATAAACATTCGGCATGTGCAGTTGGACGATGAAGAACGTTTCTTAGGAGTAGTCAATAGTGACCTTAACAAGTGTTTATCACTGGAAGCAAATCTTGACCAGACCGGACGGGCTTTTATTCAGGATATGGTGATGTCCATGATGGATGAAGGCTGCATAGCAATAGTGCCGATTGATACAGATGATGACCCGGATGATACAGAGGGGTATAAAATATACTCCATGCGCGTCGGGAGAATCAGAGACTGGTACCCGGCTCATGTTCGCGTGGAGGTTTATAACGAGAGTAAGGGGCGAAAACAGGATATCGTTGTACCTAAAAAGACAATCGGCATAGTTGAGAATCCATTGTATGCGGTAATAAATGAGCCGAACTCCACCATGCAGAGACTTATTCGAAAGCTCAATTTGCTGGACGCTGTTGATGAACAGAGCAGCGCTGGAAAATTGGATTTAATAATTCAGCTTCCATATGTTATTAAATCAGATGCCCGACGTCAACAGGCAGAGCAGAGACGTAGGGATATAGAACAACAGTTGGCGGGGTCGAAGTATGGCATAGCATATGTCGATGGAACAGAAAAGATCACCCAGCTCAATCGTTCATTGGAGAATAATCTTATGAAGCAGATTGAATACCTGACAAACATGCTTTACAGCCAGCTAGGCATTACTCAAAGCATTTTAGATGGTACAGCGGATGAGAAGACTATGCTGAATTATTACAATCGGACCATCGAACCAATCATTTCTGCTATCACTGATGAAATGAAGAGAAAATTTCTTTCCAAGACTGCGCGTTCGCAGCGCAAATCAATTATGTTCTTCAGGGACCCGTTCAAGCTGGTTCCGGTCGGAGAGCTCGCAGAAATTTCTGATAAATTTACCCGAAATGAAATTGCATCCTCAAATGAAATAAGACAGGTTATTGGCTGGAAGCCGTCTTCAGATCCAAAGGCAGATGAGCTTAGGAACAGCAATCTAAGTTCTCCGGATAATTCTGTGTCTGGAAATAATGCCGTGGCTGGGTCGGAGGAATATGACAGCATTGTAAATGATTTGTTGAATGGTATTACAGAAGAAATCAACAACGTAATAGGCGATTATACATCGGAAGGAGATGATTGATGGTGCCGGGAGCTAAAGAAGCAGTGGTTATCCATTATGCATCTCCTTACTATGACCCGGTAAAGGCGCATGAATATTACATGCGAACGAGGGAGCTTAAGGGACGACGTTCTGCAACACAGCTTAATGACGAGGGCAAGAAGGTATGGTCTTATACAAAGAATAGTATTAAGGACAATAAATCTTCTGAAGTTGAGGAAGAGAAGAATAAACGGGATAAAAAGATTTCAGAATTTCGAGCCATTGCTGCGCAAGCCAAGAAACAGATTACTGAAAATTTGAAGGCTTTGAACGAGCAGCTAACCAAGCATAACACTGAACAAAAAGAAAGTGTGGATGCTGGCAAGAATTCGGAGATAGAGAAGCTGATGGCTGTTAAAATCCCGACGGGATTGTCAAAAGAAGAACGAGCCCAATTGGTTGCGGAAAGGAAAGAAAAAATAGCTAAAATCCGCAGTACTGCATCGGGTACGAAGCAGTCACTGAACAGCGGATTAAAGCAGGATAAATCGGTTGCGAGCTTGGATGCCCAAAGCAGGCGGGCACAGGTGAGTACGGAATTAAAGACTGTGGTTGAAGCTGCAAGGCAGGCATATACAACTGCCATGGCTAATTTGGATTCCTCTTATGAGAACATCTATCAGCAGGAATTTGACAAGATTCTGTCTGAATATAAAAAGGTTTCACCTAAGAAGAAGTCATCATCGACAACGTCGAAGTCGCATCCGTTATCATATTACATAAGGAAATAGGGAGGTATAATCAAAATGAAATACGATTTTGGCGGCTGGGCAACTCGAAACGATTTGGAGTGTGCCGATGGACGAGTCATAAAACGTGACGCGTTCAAAGCTCAGAATGGACAGACGGTTCCATTAGTATGGATGCATAACCATGCAGACCCTGCAAATGTGTTGGGATTAGCCCATCTCGAAAACAGAGATGAGGGTGTTTATGCGTATTGCGAATTTAATGACACAAAGTCCGGTGAGACGGCACGTAAACTTGTCATACATGGTGATGTGCGGTCTTTATCTATTTTCGCTAATCAGTTAAAGCAGGCTGGTTCAGATGTGCTCCACGGAATTATCAGGGAAGTTAGTCTCGTATTAGCTGGAGGTAATCCTGGAGCATTCATTGATGACGTTGTTGTACATGGCGACGGCGAGTCAGGAATCATTCTCGGATATGATGAGATGATTACCGCATTTCTTGAGCACGCTGATAATTCTGATGAAGAAAAGGTGGATGATATAGAAAATCAGAAGGGCAACGGGAAAACCATCGGAGAGATGTTTGATAGTCTGACAGAAGAGCAGAAAACAGCGGTGTATGCAATCATCGGTTCAATAGCAGGTGATTCAGAAAAAGAATCTAAAGGAGGAGATGACGATATGAAACATAACGTATTTGATAATGAGCAGCAGGAGAGCAAGGGATATCTTTCACATGCTGCACAGGAGGAGATTCTCAAGATGGCGAAGTCCAGTCAGATTGGAACTTTCCAGAATGCATTCGAGATTTATGCTGATAACAACTCTCTTCAGCATGATGCTTTAGCCAGCGGATTTACTCAGTCGGGAACCGGCAATGTAACGTCACTGTTTCCAGAATATGCGGAGGTCAGACCAGGGGCTCCGGAATTAATCACAAGTGACCAGGGGTGGATTAGCACGGTGATGAACAAGGTTCATAAGAGCCCTATTTCCAGAATAAGGACAAGCCAGGTTGATATCCGCAACATCGACACACTCAGAGCGAGAGGATATTCAAAGGGTAAGCAGAAGCAGCAGGCTGGTAATTTCAAACTCATAAGAAGAACGACAGATCCACAGACAGTCTATATAAAGGATGCTTTACATAAGGATGACATTGTCGATATTACGGATTTTGATTATGTAGGTTACCTGTACAAGATTGACCGCATGATGCTCAATGAGGAGCTTGCAACGGCAATTATGCTTGGCGATGGTCGTGATGACGGCGACGAGGGAAAGATTTCACCGGATCATATCAGACCAATTTGGACGGATGATGACCTTTATACAATCCATACGGATATCGATGTTGCCAAGGCTAAGAAAGAAATTCAGGGAAGTAATACCGGCGTTAATTTCGGCGAGAACTTCATCATTGCAGAGGCAATGGTCAACACAATTCTTTATGCAAGAGAGGACTACAAGGGAACAGGTACTCCGGACCTCTATATCGCTCCGCATAGACTTAATCAGATGCTTCTTGCAAGGGATAACAATGGAAGGCGTATTTACAATTCCGTAGCTGAGCTTGCAACGGCGCTCAATGTCGGAAGTATCAATACTGCTGAACAGTTTGAGAATAAGATAAGAACGACATCTGACAGCAAAAAGAAGAAGCTGGTTGCCATTGTAGCAAACCTTGCTGATTATTCGCTTGGTGCAACAAAGGGCGGCGAGATAACCCACTTTACCCAGTTCGATATTGACTTCAATCAGGAAAAGTCGTTACTTGAAACAAGATGCTCCGGTGCGCTTACTCGTGTGTACTCAGCGATTGCTATCGAGGAGGACGTGACAGAGTCTGTAACTGAGTCAGAAGCCGCTCATTCTGCAATAGCAGCTTAACAGAGGGGGAAAATCAAAATGAATAAGTTTTATGGATCAATAGGCTATGCCACAAAAAGTGAACTTGGACCAGGTGTATGGGGTGAGGTAATTACAACCCGTGAATATTATGGCGACATTATCAAGAATGTAAGTCAGTACAGAAATTCCGGAAGTTTGAATGACAACCTCAATATTGCGAACAAATTCAGTATCGTAGCAGACCCATATGCTTATGAAAACTTTCACTCAATGAAATTTATCGAATACATGGGTGTTAAGTGGAAAATTACGGAGGTCGAGGAACAGTTCCCGAGACTTATCCTTACGGTAGGGGAAATTTACAATGAATAGGCGCTACAAGCTACATAATGAACTATGCGACATTTTATCGTGTCCATATTCGGGTTCGGAGTGCAGGGCTTATTTTCAGCCCCCTTCTTCCGTAAAAATGCAGTATCCGGCAATAGTGTATTCGTTAAACGACATTGATACTGAATATGCTAATAACAGGATATATGCGACTTCAAAAGCTTATACGATGACAATCATCGATAAAGACCCTGATAGTGAATTAGTGGATAAGCTCTTGAGGTCATCAATCATATCAAAATATGACAGAAATTTTACAAGTGATAATTTGAACCATTTTGTGTTCAAAATTTTCTATTAAGGATTGGAGGATAATATATGAAACTTGCATGGGACGAAGATTCAAAGCGTCTGTACGAGACAGGCGTAAGCAAAGCAGTTTTATACCCTATGGCTAAGGGCGGTACATATCCTAAGGGATACGCATGGAATGGTGTAAGCAGTGTTAAGGATACGCCATCAGGGGCAGAGGCAAAGGCGGTATACGCCAACAATTCTAAGTATTTGTCACTTCTCTCTAATGAGGAACTTGGAGGTACGGTAGAGGCTTATACATACCCTGATGAATTTAAGGAATGTGATGGCTCAAAGGAAGTATGTCCGGGAGTATTTATGAACCAGCAGGATCGTAAGAAGTTTGGCTTATCATATCAGACTATTCTTGGTAACGATGACGAGATGAATGATCATGGCTATAAGATTCATCTTATATACGGATGTCTTGCGTCACCATCAGCCAGGGAGCACAACTCAATCAATGAGAATACAGAGGCGATGAGTATGTCATGGGAGTTTGACACAACACCCGTCAAGACAAACATTGTTGTCGATGGAAAGGCAATCAAGCCTATATCCAGCATCGAGATTGACTCAACAAAGGTTGAGGCGTCAAAGCTTGCTAAGCTTGAAGAAATTCTTTACGGTAAGGATCCAACTACAACCGGCGGGTCAGACGGTGTAGAAGCCAGATTACCTTTACCGGATGAGGTACATAAGATACTCAGTGCAGAAGGATAACTGCTCTGAGGTAATATTTGCAGGAGGTTGTAATCAGTAAGGCTGGCGACCTCTTTTTTTTATTCGAAAGGAGATTGAACACATGTTAATAAAAACAATTACTTACACAGATTATAACGGTACAGAGCGTACCGAAAAGCATTATTTCAACTTAAATGAGTCTGAGATTTTTGAGATGGAAATGGGTACAGCTAATGGCTTGGTGGAGCAGCTCCAGGATATTATAGCGGCTAAGGACGGGAAGAAGATAATGGAGATATTCAAGAATATTATTCTTACAGCTTATGGCGAGAAGACTCCTGATGGTCGCAGGCTTAAGAAGTCTGAGGAGATTTCAAAGGCGTTCTCTGAGACGGAGGCATATAACAAGTTATTCATCGAGCTTGTAACGGATGCCAATGCTGCCTCGGCATTCATAAATGCCATTATACCGCAGCGTGCAGAGGAACAGAGATTCCATGCAGTTCCGGCTCCAGATGCTCAGTAGTAGCAAGCAGATTATGTAGTATGAAAACGATAACGATTTCTGAAACAGAACTATGGGATGAGATTAATGAGTGCTTTATAAATGTAAAAGAAACTGTCTTGCATTTGGAGCATTCACTGGTCTCAATTTCAAAATGGGAAGAGGAATGGCATAAGGAATTTATTTCCGATAAGCCAAAAACGTGGGAAGAAACCATAGATTATGTACGTTGTATGACACTGGATTTGGACATAGATGAAAACGTATACAAGGCATTAACCAAAGCCAATATTTCCGAGATTCAGAATTATATAAATAAGCCAATGACAGCTACGAGGATTAAGAACAGTAAAAATCGGCGTCGTAGCGCCGAGGCTATTACGTCTGAATTGATTTATTATTGGATGATAAGTCTTGGAGTACCGTTCGAATGTGAAAAATGGAATTTAAACCGACTTATCACACTAATACAGGTATGCAGTATAAAAGCCACGCCATCTAAGCCTATGAAGAAAACGGATATTATGCGACAAAACAGTATGATAAATGATGCCAGAAGAAAAAAATTTAATACAAAGGGGTGATTATCATGGCAAGATTTATACCTAGACTTGTTGCTCCGTCAAAGAGTGACAAGCATTATTACTCAACTGACAATATTTTCTATGCCTGTGGATATGGAATGCCTAACTGCACAGCTTATGCGTGGGGACGATTATACGAGCTCACAGGTAAGAGGTATACAGGATTAACCGGGAATGCGGAAGATTTTATGGCATCGGCTTTGAGGATAGGGCTCAAAACAGGAAAAGAGCCAAAGCTTGGTGCAATAATTTGTTGGAGAGCCGGAGAAGCGGGGAACAGCTCTGATGGTGCCGGTCATGTAGGAGTTGTAGAGCAGATTAAGGAGAACGGTGACATAGTAGTATCTGCTTCGGCTTGGAAAGGTGAAGAATTTTACTTAACGACCCTTACAAAAAGTTCCGGATATGTATATTCGCCATTAAGACCACTACAGGGCTTCATATATTGTGGGATAAAGTTCGATGGCGAATGCGACAATGAGATAAAGCCTGGGCTCGCCGTATATCTTGAATCAGTACAGGTTTTTAACTCTGAGACCGCATTAAGTGCATATGGAATACGTTCAGGTAAGTTTTATCTGTGGGATGGAACAATCAGGAACGGACGAATAAGGATGACGAATAGTCCGGCGCGTGTCGGAGTACCAGGCTGTGTAAGTTTCTGGGTTAACTTAGCGGACATTGGACTGGTTGCCGATACGGCTGATAAGAAGACTTTCAAAGCAGGAACAAAGTATGTGTTGTCGAATGCTGTAGTTTACAACTCGGAAGGCGGACGCAGTATTGGCAGACGCTCCGGGATATATTACACATGGGATGATACAATCAGGAACGGACGAATAAGGATGACGAATAGTCCGGCGCGTGTTGGAGTACCAGGCTGTGTAAGTTTCTGGATTGATGTAAGTTCATTATCATAGAAGAAATGAGGGGTGTATTGGTGAAAATTTCATTTAAGCAGAAGGGTGACTTTTCGAAGCTTACCAGTTATTTGATAAATGCAAAAAAAACTGTACACCTTGAAAACATTGACAGATTTGGTAAAGCAGGTGTTGAAGCCTTGGCATCTGCAACCCCGGTCGATTCGGGAGTTACTGCCGCATCGTGGTATTACAAAATCATAAGGCAGCAGGGAAAAGTAATTATACGTTTTTTCAATTCCAACATTCAAAATGGAGTTCCAATAGCAATAATTTTACAATATGGACATGCGACTCGTAATGGGGGCTGGGTAGAAGGAAGAGATTATATCAATCCTGCTATTCAGCCTATTTTTGACCAGTTAACAAATGATGCATGGAGGGAGGTAACGCGAGTATGAGTAAACAGGTAATTGATGAAAAAGTTGTTGAAATGCAGTTTGACAACAGGCAGTTTGAGAAAAATGTGCAGACAACAATAGAATCTGTTGGAAGGTTGAAGTCAAGTCTGGATTTGACCGGAGCTTCTAAGGGATTAGAAGATATAAGTGCTGCCGCATCAAAGTGCGATATATCCCCGTTGCATGATGCACTGGAAAATGTAAAGGTCAAATTTTCGGCACTTGAGATAATGGGAATAACTGCATTGCAAAACATTACCAATAGTGCAATTGATACCGGAAAGAAAATTGTGTCAGCATTTACAATTGACCCTGTAAAATCAGGATTTCAGGAATATGAAACACAGATAAATGCTGTGCAGACAATACTTGCTAATACATCATCAAAAGGGACCACCTTGGATCAGGTGAATAACGCATTAGACGAACTTAACCATTACGCAGATATGACCATTTACAATTTTACGGAAATGACCCGTAATATCGGTACCTTCACAGCAGCCGGTGTTGATCTTGATACGTCGGTAGCGGCAATCAAAGGTATTGCCAATCTTGCCGCTGTATCAGGTTCAACATCTCAACAGGCTAGTACGGCAATGTACCAGTTATCGCAGGCGTTGGCAGCCGGAACAGTAAAATTACAGGATTGGAACTCGGTTGTGAACGCCGGTATGGGTGGTCAGGTATTTCAGGACGCTCTTAAGGAAACTGCAAGAGTACATGGAATTGCCATTGATGAGATGATACAGGATGAAGGTTCATTCAGAGAGACTCTTAGTAAGGGCTGGCTTACATCGGATATCTTGACAGAAACGTTATCTAAGTTCACGGGTGATTTAAACGAAGAACAGCTCAGAACAATGGGTTATACAGATGAGCAGATACAGTCAATAATCAAAATGGGAAAAACGGCAAATGATGCCGCAACTAAGGTTAAGACTTTCACCCAGCTGTTTGACACTTTAAAGGAGGCAGCACAGTCCGGATGGACACAGAGCTGGGAGACAATAGTCGGTGACTTCGAGGAAGCCAAGGAATTACTTACAGAAATAAGCGATATTTTCAGTGGTTTGATTAATGCTTCATCGGATTCAAGGAATAAAGTTCTTCAGGACTGGAAAGATCTTGGCGGACGAACTGATTTAATCGACGCTGCGAGAAATGCGTTCGAGGGTATTCTTAATATTGTCAAAGCCGTAAAAAATGCATTTAGTGATATATTTCCGCCAGTTACAGGAAAACAGCTTGCTGACATTACTGCGAGTATAAAAAATGCCACATTGCATTTTAAAAATTTTTGGAAAGTGGAAGAAAAAGGCGTCGATAAAATAATTCCGGTATTAGATAAGACATCAGCCAAATTCAAGCAAATATATGTCGTTGGTGAGGATGGTGTAAAGAAAGTTGTATCTAATGCTGATAAACTGAAAAACACCTTTAAAGGCGCATTTGCAATTCTTGATATAGGCGTGCAGATAATAAAAGCCGTATCTAAGGGAGTCGGTGAGCTGCTTGGTGAAATTCTTCCGATGGGAAGCGGACTGCTGGATGTCACAAGTAATATGGGAGAATTCCTTGTCAGTGTTGATGAAACAATAAAACGCACAGATATTCTTGGCGAGACAGTTGAAAGAGTTGTCGCTGTTGTGAAACTTTTAATCAACTACTTTAAAGATTTTACAGGAAATGCTTTCGTAAGCTATATAGAAGGCGGAGAAGGATTAGCGGGTGTACTGGAAGTAATATTTGATAAAATATCAGATATAGTGAGGCTGGTTTTCGACGTTGCATCTGTCGTCACCGGTAAAGACTTAACAGGTATATGTGAAAAGATAGTAAATGCCATTCAGGAAGTGCGAAATAAGGTTGTAGACTTCGCATACGACATTCAACAGAAATTCGATTTTCATCCTCTTGAAATACTCCATTCACTTTTAGAACGAATACAAATCCGGTTGTCACAGCTTGGTGACGGTGCAACTAAGACAAAAAGCATAGTTGTTTTAGCATTTGAGGCAATAGGTGATGCGTTGTCGAAATGTCAATTTCTAAAAATTCTTGAGGGAATATGGACGATAACATCAAAAATCGTAAGTGGCGTTGCCGGCTTGCTCGGGGGAGCAATTAAATCATTTGCCGAGGCTCTTCAAAATGCGGAATTTGACAATATTCTTGACCTGCTAAATTCAATGGCATTTGGTGGAATGGCGGTAGGGATAACTAAGTTTATGAACGGATTAACCGACGCAACGGGTAATGTATCCGGTATATTGGAAAGTGTTACAGGAATACTCGATGGTGTGAGAGGGTGTATTGAAGCGTATCAGACAAATATTAAAGCCGGAACACTTATGAAAATTGCATCTGCTATAGCAATATTAGCGACAAGCATTGTTGTTATATCTCTAATTGATAGTGAAAAGTTATCACAATCATTAGGTGCAATAAGTGTATTATTTGCCAACCTTATGGCTTCAATGGCTATATTCAATAAGATAAGCGGTTCGATGAGCAATACCACAAAGGCGTGCGCCGGTATGATTGCGATGTCGGTTGCAGTATTGGTACTAGCTTCTGCTTTGAAAAAAATCTCATCTTTAAATTGGGATGAACTATTAAGAGGGCTGGCGGGGGTAGCCGGGTTATCAGCGGTTGTAGTGGCAGTCGCAAAACTTATGTCTGATAACAACGGACGGATTATCAAGGGCTCAGCCGGACTCGTTATATTTGCTGCGGCGATAAAGGTGCTGGTTTCGGCATGTAGGGTCATAGCAACCATGTCATGGTCAGAGGTTGCAAAGGGATTGACGGGTGTTGGTGTATTATTTGCAGAAATTGCATTGTTCTTACAGACTGCTAAGTTTAGCGGAAAAGCAGTAACAACCGCTACAGGAATAGTTATTTTAGCGGCTGCTATGAAAATTTTGACATCAGTATGCCGGGATTTCGGTGGTATGCAGTGGGATGAAATCGGAAAAGGTCTTGCAGGAATCGGTGCGTTATTAGCTGAAATAGCAGTATTTACGAATGTAGCCGGAAATGCGAAGCATGTTGTGTCATCCGGGATAGCGTTAACTGCCATTGCAGGAGCTATGAAAATATTTGCGTCCGCTATGGAAGATTTCGGTGGTATGCAGTGGGATGAAATAGCCAAAGGGATTACAGCTATGGGAATCGCATTAGCCGAAGTAGCGTTGGCTATGAATCTTATGCCAAAGAATATGATTTCAACCGGAACGGGGTTGGTAATCGTAGGAGCTGCACTTGAAATACTGGCAAATGTATTGTTAAAACTTGGTCAGATGCAATGGGACGAAATAGGTCGTGGACTTACTACGATAGGAGTGGCACTTGTTGAGTTATCTGTAGGGCTCAATCTTATGACAGGAACTCTTTCAGGCTCGGCTGCTTTATTTGTTGCAGCAACGGCATTAGCCGTATTGACTCCTGTTTTATCCATATTAGGCGCTATGAGCTGGACTTCTATTGTAAAAGGTTTGTCATCACTTGCCGGAATATTCGTTATATTGGGAGTTTCAGGCGCTGTGTTATCATCGCTTGTCCCTGCAATTCTCGGGTTAGCTGGCGCATTAGCATTGATGGGCGTTAGTGCACTTGGAATAGGAGCAGGGTTAGTGTTAGCCGGGGCGGGATTATCCGCCATAGCGGTCGGAGTTACAGCACTTGCTGCCGCATTGGCTGGTGGAGCGACAGCAATCATGGCGTCATTAGCAGTTATCGTGTCGGGAATTGTCAGCTTAATACCAGCAATCATGGTCCAGGTTGGCAACGGAATTATTGCGTTATGCCAGGTCATTGCAGATGGGGCTCCTGCCATTGGCAGAGCAATTATTTCAGTGTTATTATCGGTTATCGATGTGGCTGTAGAGTGTATTCCGCAACTTGCTTCTGGAATTTTACAAGTATTAGTTGGGGTACTTGAAGCTTTGGTTGTTTATACGCCTCAAATAGTTTCAAATATTATGCAGTTTTTGATTGGATTGCTTGGAGCCGTGGCAGAGAACCTTCCATCGCTGATTAAGGTAGCCGTTGAAGTTCTAATGTCTTTCTTTGCCGGAATTGTCGAAGCATTAAGAGGTATAGATGTCGGTGTATTATTGGAAGGAATTGCCGGCATAGGTATATTGTCGGCTATCATGGTAGCGTTAAGTGCAGTAGCATCGTTAGTACCGGGAGCTATGGTCGGTATTTTAGGAATTGGTGCGGTTATGGCTGAACTTGCATTGGTAATAGGTGCAATAGGAATATTGGCTCAATTACCTGGACTGTCATGGTTGATTGGTGAAGGTGGTAAGTTATTAGAGGGAATCGGAACGGCTATAGGTGGATTCATAGGCGGCATAATCGGTGGATTTATGGGCGGGATATCAAGCCAGTTCCCACAAATTGGAGCAGATTTGTCCGCATTCATGACAAATGTAACGCCATTCATTAATGGTGCAAGTGCAATAAAACCGGAAATGCTCACCGGAGTAAATGCTTTGGCTGAAACCATAATTACTCTTACGAAAGCAGATATTTTACAGGGATTAACTTCTTGGATAACAGGAGGTTCGTCATTATCCTCGTTCGGGGAAGATTTGGTTCCGTTTGGAAATTCCATGAAGAAATTTGCAGAAGCAATCGAAGATATAGATATGGCAGATGTAGAAACAGCAGCATTGACCGGTAAGATATTAACTGAAATGGCAGATACAATACCGAAAACAGGTGGCTTAGTCTCATTCTTCACCGGCGAAAACGATATGGAAGATTTTGGAGAAAAATTGATACCATTCGGAAAGGCGATGAAAGAATTCTCGGATGCAGTGGATGGGTTAAATGCTGATGATGTAACTGCCGCAGCTATGGCTGGAAAAGCTATGGCGGAAATGGCTTCCACATTACCTAATTCGGGTGGGGTAGTCTCATTCTTTACCGGCGAAAACGATATGAATGACTTTGCTGACCAGTTGATACCATTCGGAAAGGCAATGAAGGAATACTCGGATGCTGTAGAAGGAATAAACGCTGACGCGGTTACAAATTCAGCAATTGCTGGAAAAGCCATTGTTGAATTGGCTAACACCCTTCCAAACAGCGGAGGTGTTGTGGGTTGGTTCCTTGGTGAAAACGATATGAATGACTTTGCTACACAGCTGTCTCCATTCGGAAAAGCAATGAAGGAATACTCAGAAGCCGTGGAGGGAATAAATGCCGATGCAGTTACAAATTCGGCGATTGCGGGAAAAGCTATCGTAGAGCTTGCCGATACTTTACCAAACAGCGGAGGTGTTGTGGGTTGGTTTACTGGAAACAATGACATAGGTGAATTTGGTGAGCAGTTGATAATATTCGGTTCCAACTTTAAATCATACTCCGATTATATGGTTGACGTAAAATCGGAGGTAGTTACTGCGACAGCAAATGCAGCGGCATCTATTGTAGAACTTCAAAAGAGCCTTCCTAAGGAGGGCGGATGGTTTTCGGATGAAAAGACATTGTCAAGCTTCGGTAATGATATAGCATCGTTTGGCTCATACTTTAAAAATTTCTATGAGTACATAAGCGGTGTAAATGCTGAACAGCTATTACAAGTAATTGTCCAGATAGGAGAGCTTGTTAACATAGCAAAGGGTGTAAGCACGTTGGATACAAAAGGAATGAACGGCTTTAGCTCTGCGTTGACAACATTGGGGCAATCAGGAATCAATGATTTCATAAAGGAATTTACGGACTCCGACACCAGGGTAATAAGTACTGTGGATACATTTGTGGTAACTTTCATGGATGAAATAAATAACCAGAGCAGCAATGTGTCATCAACATTTGTTACTATGGTCGATCAATCGCTTGAGGCAGTCAGCAATAAGCAGTCGGATTTCAATGTAAGCGGTTCAAACTTGATGTCAAAGATGATATCTGGAATTAAGTCGAAGGAAATTAACATAGCTGTGACAGTTTCCAATATTGTTACATCGTGCCTTAATTCCATCAACGAAAAGCAGACATTATTTTATAATGGTGGCTCAACATTGATGTCAAAGATGAGTAGCGGAATTGCATCAAGACTTAGGGAGGCTATAGATAATACCGAAAAAGTCTTAAACGGCTGTAAAGAAAAAATAGAGGCATATTATACGATATTTTATAATATTGGAAGCTATTTGGTCGATGGCTTTGCATCGGGCATTGACAAAAATACATATAAAGCATCTGCAACAGCAAAAGCGATGGCTGAAGCAGCGGCTACGGAAGCGAAGAAAGCATTGGATGAGCATTCACCATCGAAAGTTGGATACCAGATTGGAGATTATTTTGGTGTTGCTTTTGTAAATGCAATCGAAGATTATGTTGAAAAGGCTAAAGACATAGGAAAGGAGCTTGGCAATTCGGCAAAGGGAGGGTTACAGAATTCAATTCTACAGTTGAAGGATATAGCTACAGGGGATTTGCAGCTACAGCCAACAATAAGACCTGTGTTCGACTTGTCTGAAATTCAAAATGGAATTGATGAGACGGATTCATTACTCAATGGTTTGAATGGAAATCGTATATCAACGTCATTTGAATTGGCTAATCAAGCTCAGAATCATATGGAATATGCCAGTACACAAGCTGATAATAATCAGATGAAGGTTGCAGTCGAGCAGCTAAATAAAGCAGTTGATAATCTTGGCAAAAATTCCGGCAATACCATAGAGAATACGTTCAATATTCGCGGTAGCAATCCGGAAGAAATCGCAGAAGAAGTATCTAATATTCTTCAAAGACAGATAGAAAGGAGAGATGCGACATGGGCATAATTATATTCAATGGTGTATCATCGGCGGATTTCGATATTCTTATTGAGCATCCTCCTGGATATGAGATGCCGAAAAAAGATTATGAAGTGACACATATACCGGGGAGAAATGGTGATGTGTATATTGATAAGGGGTCATATCAGAACACCACAAGGTCATATGATATCGCTGTGGGAGACAGTGACAGGTCATTCATATCAATGGCGAATATGGTATCTGAGTGGCTCCATTCGGCATCGGGTTATAGTCGGTTGGAAGACTCTTATGAACCGGAATATTACCGCATGGCGGTGTATAAGGAAGAGAACAATATCCAGAATATTTTAGACCATGCGGGAAGAACCACAATCCAGTTCGATTGCAAGCCGCAAAGATTTTTGAAACTTGGCGATATAGAGATTTATGCGACATCGGAAATCGTGTTGAGAAACCCTACAGGATTTTCGGCAAAACCGATAATTAAAATTAACGGGAGCGGTTCAGGATGGCTCAACGTGGGAAATCAATCAGTTAACATTACTGAAATAAATGAATATGTAACCATGGATTGTGAATTACAGGATGCATATAAGGGCGTTCAGAACTGCAATTCCAAAATTGAATTGGTTGATGGCATATTTCCAAAACTTGATGCTGGAGAAACAACAATCAATTTTAATGGCGGAATAACATCAGTGGAGGTGATACCAAGATGGTGGACGCTTTGATTACATTACATGAATCGAATGATGATATTGAAAATACATACAATCTTGGAATTGGCAGTTTATTCGAGGCGCTTAGTTGCGAAGTCACCGAAGAACGTAACGGTGAATTCGAGCTGGTTATGGAATATCCGATAACTGGAAAATGGTTCAGGGAGTTAAGGCTTAGGCGTATAATAATGGCGGAGCCTAATCCATATTCCGACCGGCAGGCATTCCGTATATATGCAATAACAAAACCAATCAATGGAATTGTGACATTGAATGCCGAGCATATAAGCTATGACCTGTCAGGGTATCCGGTACAGCCGTTTAAAGCTGATGGAATTAAAAATTCATTATCATCGTTAGTTTCGAATTGTGCTGTACCATGCCCTTTCAGATTTTCGACCAGCAGATTAACATCTGCCCAAATGACTGTGTCGAAGCCAACCAGTATACGTTCGCTTTTGGGAGGAACATCCGGCTCTCTGTTGGATATTTATGGTGGAGAATACGAGTTTGATAACTATGATGTAAAATTAGAAAATGAACGAGGAGCGGATAGAGGAGTAAGCATACGATATGGGAAAAATCTTACAGATTTGAAGCAGGAGGAGAATTGCAGTTCGGTGTATACAGGAGTTTATCCGTTCTGGTATTCCGAACAAGACGGATTGCTTCAGCTTTCAGAGAAAATCGTGTCTGCTCCAGGGACTTATGATTTTACAAGAATTTATCCGTTAGACTTATCACAGGAATGGGTTGAAAAGCCTACGGAGGAACAAATAAGAAGCAAAACAGAATCATATATAAAAGCAAATAACATAGGTGTACCTAAGGTATCTCTGACAGTGTCATTTATCCAGTTAGCACAGTGTGAGGAATATCACAACTATGCGTTATTGGAAAGGGTGCATCTATGCGATACGGTAAGTATTGAATTTGCGGAGTTAGGAGTTAGTGCCAAAGCTAAATGTATAAAAACCGTATATGATGTAATTACAAGAAAGTATAAGTCAATCGAACTCGGGGAAGCCCGGAGTAATCTTTCATCAACAATTTCAAGCCAAAATCAGGCAATTCAGGAGAATATATCAAAAACCTTTATGCAGCAGGCTATAGAAAATGCCACGAAGCTTATCAGTGGAGGTCTTGGCGGATATGTCATCATTCATAGCAGTACCGGCGGAAATCACCCGGATGAAATTCTTATTATGGATACGGACGATATCAATACAGCGTCAAAGGTATGGCGTTGGAATAAGGGAGGGCTTGGGTATTCGTCTACCGGATACAATGGTCCATATGCACTTGCCATGACACAGGACGGACAGATAGTTGCCGATTTCATCACAACAGGAACTATGAGCGCCAGCTTAATAAATGGCGGAGTATTAAACATCGGGGGGCTGAATGATGCAGATGGCATAATATATGTAAAAGACGGCGATGGAAAAATCCTTGTAACATTGGATAAAAATGGAATATCTTTGACAAATGGGTGCACAATCTCATGGAATAATGTTTCAGACCAGCCTGATATACCATCAGATAGCTACATAACGAAGATAACGAAGGACACGGTATCGTCTGAATACATAAAAGGCTTACGTCTTGAAGTGGGTAATGAGATTTCAATGGGAGCGGATGCAGTTATCTCATGGAATAATGTTTCAGACCAGCCTGATATACCATCAGATAGCCACATAACGAAGATAACGAAGGACACGGTAACAGCCGAATATATATCAGCGCTAAAAGCATCCGCTGGAGCACTTGCAATAGCAGACGATTCTGGTGGTTGGAATGTCATAGCAAACTCAGCAGGTTGGTGGGTTGTTGGTAAAAACCCCGCAACTGGAGAAACGAACGATGTAGCAACACCAGCTTATTTCATGGATGTAAACGGTAGGATTTATATGTATATTGGTGGGATTCTTCGATATAAAAACGAAGGTGAATTTCTTACAGGTGCATGGGCTAGTTCTTCAGGAGAATATAGGTCGCACAGAACCAGATGGTACAATATTGCAGTCGCCTGTGATGATACATCAGATATACGTTGCAAAAATACTTTAAGAGCACTAGATGATGAGAAATATATGGAAGAGCTTTTCGATAGTTTAAAACCAACGGCTTTTTATTACAATGCGGACAGTGGATATGTCGGAACTCAAAGACACCTCGGATTTATTGCACAAGACGTTGAGAAATCCATTAATGATATAGGAATTAAAGAAGATATGGCATTATTCGATCATATGGATAAGGACAAACTTGGAGTGGATAAGCAGGAAATCATCGCATTATGTGTCTGGCAGATTCAGAAACTAAAAAAACGTGTCGACGAACTTGAAAAATTTATAAGAAGTGGAGGCGATAATTGATGAATGTATATACACCGGATGGCTCAAAAATAGTGCATTATACATACGCCGATATGTCGAACCGACAAATAACACGCCCGGTTCATCTTGTCCAATATGATGATGCGTTACCTGTTATAGCTGTAAAGTTGTATAATGATGGGCAGAAGTACACGATACCCGATAATGCTACAGTCAATATCAGATGTGGGAAAACAGACGGAAAGATAGTGTATAATCCAGCTTTAGGATGTGATTCTTCAAGACATGTTGTGTATTTTGAAGTAACGGCACAGATGACACTTCTGGCTGGAGATATGACGCCTGTGATTGAAATTGAATTAAGCAATGGAAGTGCGTGTAGCGGAGCTATTGCGTTGAGCATTGATTATAACCCTGTTCAAAATGATAACATACGCTCTACAAATGAATACCTTACAGCTAAGCAGTATGCAGAACAGGCGGTAGATGCAGCGGCACGGGCTTATAATTCAGCAAGTCAAGCAGATTCAGCTAAGATAGGAGCCGATAGTGCAAGCGATGTTGCACAGTCAGCAGCAGCTGAGGCACAGAAAAGCGCAGTAGAGTCGAATAACAGTGCTAGTTTAGCAGCTACGTCAGCATCTGATGCATCGATGAGCAGTAAGTTGGCAGAGCAAAGCAAACAGGAGGCTCAGTCGGCATCAACGGACGCAAGTGCATCTGCACAAAAGTCTAAACAGTACGCCGTAGGCGAGAACGATAGTGCTAAATACTATTACGAGCAGGCAAAAGCAATATCAGAAGGATTTACAGGGGCATTGCGACCTATGGGTACGATTGCTTTTTCTCAGCTTCCATCTATTAGTGACGCTACGGCTGGAGACATGTATAATATATCCGATGAGTTTATTACAACTACTGACTTTAAGGAAGGTGATGGAAGAACCCAATCAGCTGGCACGAACGTGTATAAGACTGTTGACGGATATTGGGACTGCCTTGCGGGTACTCCTGTCACCGGAATTAAGGGCACAAAAGAGACTACATTCCGACGAGGTAATGTAAATATTACAGCCTCAGATGTAGGGGCGGTAGCAGATGATGGCGATGCATCTAACACAACAGTTGCATTTACCGAATCAACAGCGAGAGCAAACATATCCACGGGCGAGAAGCTGTCTGTGCTGTTTGGTAAAGTCAAGAAGTGGTTCTCCGACCTTAAGCCTCATGCGTTCAAGGACACGGTTAATAATCTTACAACTACCGCAACTGGAAGCGCTCTCGATGCTGCACAGGGTAAGGTGCTTAACGAAGCAATTGCTAAGAATACAGAGGATATTTCTGCACTAAATAGCAATTTATCCGTCATTGGCGAGCTTTATCAATTTACACTTGGCGGAAGCAAAAAAGGATTTGTTAAGGGTGAAAATAAGTTAACTGTGCACACAGAATTACCTGCCGGGCGCTACTTGTTTACGCTCAATGGTGTACATGAAAGCAACGCTGGTGAATATGGTATATACGATGTCGTATTCAACCCTGATGATAAGAACACCCGTATATATAACGGTGGTATTGGAACCTCGCTAATGAGCTTATCTTGTGCGCATGACGTATCCGCTAATTGTGATATTAACTTGTTGCTGTATGCAACTAACAAATATACTACGCATAGTACATGGGACGTACAGGCAATAAGGATAAGGTGACACTATTTTGCTCTCATCAAATATAAAACGAGATTAAGATCACACTTAAAATCCACTTCCGACAAAATACGCAATGTACATCCTCGCCCCTTAAACAGCATTGTCTGACTCCATTGCCATGATGCAGTAGAATCAATACTCGTAGCCGCAACGTAATTATGACTTGCTAGAGCACCCCATAATCGCTTACCACTCGGTATTGGCGTGTTATCAACATGTCCATTAGCGCATATTAAGTAGCTACCGTTATCTAGGTTGTCTATAATACGGTATTCTGTCTCTTGATTTTCCATAACATCAATAGAGACAGTAACGGTCGTTGATATTAACTCACCAACTATTGATAAATTGCTATTTAGTGCAGAAATATCCTCTGTATTCTTAGCAATCTTATGTTCGTCCAATCGGGATGTTTTTTACAATTAATCAGAATTTGTTAACATAAAATATGTATAGATAGAAAGGAAAAGTTATGGAACCATGGGTTCAAATTGTAATCACAATTTTTAGTTCGGTACTTGCGTCATCAGGATTGTGGGCGTATTTATCGAAACGAATGGAAAGCAAAGATGTGAAGACAGAGATGCTTATCGGTTTGGCACATGATAGAATCATGTATCTTGGTATGTCATACATTGAGCGAGGGTATATTACACAGGATGAGTATGAGAATTTAAAGGTATATCTTTTTGAGCCATATGAAAAATTGGGAGGTAACGGCTCTGCTAAGAAAATTATGCAGGAAGTCGACAAACTTCCAATACATAAATTTATTCAAAATAAGGAGGACGAAAGAGATGAAACTTAACAACAAGACTTATGATGTCTTAAAATGGATTGCAATGTACCTGCTTCCGGCTGCTGGAACTTTATATTTCACACTTGCCGGAATCTGGGGGCTTCCGTATGGAGAGCAGGTTGTAGGCACGATTACTGCCGTTGATACTTTCCTTGGTATTATACTTGGAATCAGCACGGCACAGTATAATAAGTCTAACAAGACGAAATAACATTCAGTATATTAAGGGGGTGTGAATAACATACCCTCTTAATTTTTCCGTATGTAGGTGACTGCTAAGTTGTATATGATTACCTCAGGACAGGAGGTGATGACGTGAACAATAAACTTTTATTATCGATAAAAGAAGCTTCAGTTTTATTCGGAATAGGTCAGCATAGATTAAGAGACATAATTCGTGAAGATTATGATTGTAAGTATCATCTTATGATTGGTCGTGTTATTAAAATAAAGCGGCAATCATTCGAAGAATTTATAGGCAAATCAGAACAGATATAATAAAATATCGACAAGGTGTCCCGGATGTGATATTATTATGGAGTATTCATTCGAGGCACCTTTTTAATGGAGGGCTGAGAATATGGCGAATAAAACTACATCAGAAAAGAATAAACCTACAAGAAAAACTCTGAGGAATAATGAATACTACAATCCAAAAACAAAGAGATATGAGTATCATTACAAAGACGCTCTTGGAAAAGAAAGAGCGATAAGCTCTTATAGACTTGAGCCTACGGATCAGACACCTAAGGGTAAGCGCTCAGGTAAGAGTTTGCGAGAGAAAGAGGCTGAGCTGAATGCACAGTTAGAAAACAATATCGACATAGATGGAACAAAACTTACATTGTTAGAAGTAGTAAACAGATATCTTGAACATCTATATAATAGGAAGAAACTGGCGCATAATACAAAGATCGGTTATAATACGACAGTAAAGACGCTGACACAATACAAGCTTGGGCATATGGAAATCGGTAAAATAAAACCTGAGCATTGTGAAGAATGGCTTACAGACATGAAAAAGAAGCATAAAGGTTCAAGTATCCAAACTCAGATAAGTCTTATTAAAAGGACATTTGAATATGCAATCGACTATGATTACATCGTAAAGAACCCATTCAGACACATTACAACGGATAGGAGCGATAGTAATAAAATGGAGGCACTATCGGTTTCGGATATGAAAAGGTTTCTTGATTTTTGTTCAAAAGATGCACACTGCGCACATTGCTGTGACATGCTTTATGTGTTATTTTGGACCGGACTGAGAGCATCTGAATTATGTGGTCTCACACTCGACAATATTGATATGAATAGCCATCTTATAAGAGTAGAGAAGCAGTTGCAATGCATAAATCACACACACGTTGTTCTGCCCACAAAGACCGTGAACGGAGTTCGGTATATTCCTATGACAGACGGGGTATATGAATGTTTCAATAGAATATTAGAGAATCGTTATATTATGGGCGATATCGAACCGGTATGTTATGACGAAAAGGGAAAAGCGTATGAAGGTTTTGTGTTTCTGGCGACGAGAAGCAGAAAGAGCATTGTCAGATCCCATGTTGAGGAATATTTACAGAATTGCATTAAAAGATTTAATAATGCAAATCCGGATAGTCCTATTCGTAAGTTTGAACCTCATATATGCCGTCATACATTTGCTACGAATATGCAGGGGCTCCCACCAAAAACTTTACAGTATATTTTAGGACATGAGAACATCACGACTACTATGAACAATTATGTCAGCGTAAGACCTAGTGACCAGCAATTGATTGAGATAAACGCAATGGCGGCATCAATAGACATTATTTAGTATAAAAAATTGCGTACTAATTATTTACTAATTATGATGCCTTGAATGAATACAAGAGTGCCAAATGGTGAATAACCAGGAGGTACTCTTTTATATTTTCTCCATTTATGAGGTAGATGGGATGGGTTATATATGTGAACACTGCGGCAATAATTTGAAGTACTATGATAAAGTTTCAAGAATGGTTCGTACAAAGAATCGTAGAGTATCGACTATTGATGTAAAAAGGTACAAATGTTCATCTTGTAACTGTATCCATAGAAAACTTCCGAGTAATCTTCTGCCATACAAACAATACAGTACAGAAATTATATTTGGAGTTGTTAAGAATCTAATCACATGCGAAAGTGTAGATTATGAGGATTACCCTTGTGAGATGACTATGCTTAGGTGGCGAAAAGAATTCGGTATATCAGATTTATAGTTTAAAACGCTTAATTTACATATTCCTTTATGAGAGAATTATTTTATGGAGGTTATATGTTATGAAAACTAATGAAAAGCAGTTAGAAAGTAAAATACATTTTTATGAGGATATGTTGTTAAGATGTAGTGCAGACGAGTATAATAAAATCGAGATGTTTCGTAACGAGTTGCATAAAATGCGAATTCAATTGATGAAGGTAAGGAGAGAAGGGCGTTATTAACACGCTCTTTTTTTTTGTTTGTGATTGTCTATCACTGGGGTTGTTTTTACTTTAGACATCGTATGCTTTAAAATACGATTCATAAAGGAGGTATTAAAATATGGCAACTACAATAAGACCGGAACTATCAGAAAAGAATCCTTACTGGATTGAGAAACATCGTTATTACGAATTGAAGCATTTTTGTTTACAATATCCAATATGGCAAAAACAATATTCGTTAATTAGCAATACCAGAAGTAACGAGGCTTATTCTCTAACACCCATAGCGAATCAGTCATTTTATGATTCAACCGGGGAAACGGCAGTTGATAGAACATACTATTCACTAAGAATAGAGTTGCTTGAAAAGGTGGCGAAAGAGACAGACGATGTTATTGGAAATTATATTCTTAAAGGCGTGACAGAAGGGTGGTCATATGATATTTTGAAAGCTAGATTAAATATTCCGTGTTGCAAAGATATTTACTACGAATTATACAGACGATTTTTCTGGTTACTGGATAAAGAACGAGGATAGTTCGCAACAAATACATTGTCCTTTATGAAAGAAAATAAATTCGTAACGGAGGTATTTATCATGAGAAAATTTTGGAAAGATTATGCGGAACTATGGAAATTATCCGGACAGTTTTATAAGAAACACTGGTTTTGTGTTGTTGTATTATCTGTAATTGGATTTGTTATGGTATTTTGCTGGTCATTAAGAGATTATATTAAGGAAGGTATCAAAGGTAAATTTAAGAAAGAAGATGAGGAGTCCTAATAAGGGCTCTTTTCTTTTTTTTTAATCTAGGTTAAAACCGTACGAAGGTTACCGGAATCCATACTATATTGATATTTGAAAAAAGCCAGGTTGAAAAATCTGGGGAATGTTTTCAGAAAGGAGGGTATATGCTGTTAATTTGGTTACTGATGGGATTCTTGTTAGGACTGTTTATTGCAAGGATTGTATTTAGGAATAAGCCAATTGGGTCACTTAAAATCATGCAATCAGATGGCGAATCGTATTTATTCCTTGAGTTAGATTCGAATCATGTAGATGACTTCTATAAGAAGAAAACAGTATGTTTTAATGTGAAAACCCAGAAGCACATCTCGCCAAAATAACTTGCTGTTTTATGGAGAAATCCAATACAAATTCGAAAGGAGAACGAAAATGGAAGAAAATATTGGAGGAATGCTTAATGAATTGATTGCCAATGAAATCGAATCAATATCTGGCTTGGAAGCAGGAAGTAAAGAAAAAGCAACGGCTGTAGAAAATCTAGCCACGTTGTACAGGCTTAGAATTGAAGAGAACAAAAGCATTTGGGACGCTGATGAAAAAAGTGATCACCGGATGATGGAAGAGCGAATTAGTACTCAGGAGAATGAGATTAAGAAGCAGCAGATAGAAGAGCAGATTAATCGCAGGATAATGGAGGAGCAGGCTGGTCAACAGGATGTAAATATAAGAAGGCAGCAGGTCAAAGAGCAGGTTTATGACAGATATTTTAAAGCTGGCATTGCAGTGGCAGAACTGATTATACCGTTGATATGTTACGGAATCTGGATGAATAAAGGATTTAGATTCGAAGAAACAGGAACAATCACTTCATCGACATTCAAAGGATTAATCAACCGTTTTAGACCAACTAAGAAATAAAAGGATTATTCCAAATGAGGAGAGCGTTAAAAAGACACGTTCTCTTCATTTTTCGCTAAATTTGCAAGGTGTTTTATAGAAAGGAGAGACTATAATATGAGCAAAATTTATATTGAAGTTCCTACTAATACTAATGAGACTATAATAAGTGTACCATGCGGAGACGATGAATTATTATGGCAATTTCAAATTATTTTCACAGAGTTAGAATACTCAAAAATACGAATAATTTCGATTCGTGACAACGGATGCGACGAGGGATTGGATTGGAATCTTGCAAGCAGGGAGGTTACGAAGGAAAATTATAAGAATGTCAATTTTGAGTATTCAATGATTAAAGATGATTTTGAAATTTATATAAATATTTCGGTCGTCTTTGGTGAGAATGTTAGACTTATAAAGGTTGATTGGTAAAGAGGAACATATTGGAGATGCAGATTCATTATAAGCATCTCCTTTTCTTTTTTTTTGCGTGATTTTTACAAGTTATATTATGAGAGTATAAAGCTTTATCTCTTGAAACTATTAATTACAATCAGTATAATAATATATAAGGATTGTATGATATTTGAAAGGAGAGATTTAGCATGAGTATTTTTAACAAGAAACAGATAGAGGCAATGTTTAATAGAAAGTATGTTTGCCACGAGTGTGGAGAATTAATGGAGTTCGAGGACGAGCACGAGGACATTTTGGTTTGTCCAGCGTGCGGACACAGTGTAGATTTAGATAATTATGGCTGTGAAGATGAAGAAAATTATGAGAACTTATATCCGACAAGGGAAGAAATACTTGGCGTTGCTGATGATTCAGGAAATGAATCGGACGATTAAAAATATAGGCTAAAAGGATAAGGGTCTTAGAGAAATCTAGGACTCTTTTCTTTTTGTGAGGATTAAAGATGCGATATCATTATATAAAACCGGATATCTATGCTTCAATGTATGGAAAGTTATATGTATGTAATCATCCAGTATACAATAGATGCACACTATTTATAATAGGAAGCAAAGGGTTAGCCGTTATTCAACAACGGTTTAATGCAGAGACGAAGAATACATATTGGACAGAGGTCGATTCATGGTTGACAGACTCTTTATATTTGAATCCTGGATTTAAAGATTTTTTTGATGAAAGGGCTGGAGAGTGTACAGATGGATTATATCCTACAGTAAGCATTAGACAAATTATGTGGGCGTTGAAAATGAAACCGATACAGAGACAAAGATGGGAAACATGCTTTGACAGGCGTAATATTTAGCGAAATCTACATATTGTTTTATGAAAGGAGCGTGAATCTTATGAAGATTACTCAATTAGACAAAAGCATTGAAACAATAAAGAAATTGGATATTAGTGAATATTGTAAGGTGTATTTCTTGATTTTAAAAACAAGTAAAACCAAGAAAGGAACAGACAATTATGTGTTTAATTCCAAACGATTAGATTATTTACAGTTCAATGAAATTGATATCTATATGGATAATCCAAATTACATGCTTGTAAAAATTGAAGATTGAGCCGGCAATGGCTCTTTCTTTTCGCTAAAATCACAGTTCCTTTTATGAAAACTAAGATTTTGAAAGGGGTAAAAGGAGCATGGACGAAATGAAAATAGTATCCAAATTCACAAGAGGGATTATTTCAAAGGCATTGAAAATGGTGATACACAAGAAAACAGGATACAATGTAGATATCCAGTTGAATGAGATTAACACTACAATTACTGATGGAAAAACACATCTTCATGTTGATGTAGATGCTGAAATCGGAAAGGAGGAGCTTGTAAATATACTAAAAAGTATTAGTTTGAATTAATGATTAGGGTCGCTTATGGCGGCTCTTTTCTTTTACTTCGCAAAATTTACAAGTCATATTATGAGAGAAACAATGGTTCAATGGTAGAATACCGAGCATAATTCGGTGATGAGGGTTCGATTCCTTCTTGTTTTTCTTTTATTTCTGTTGTTGAGAAAAGAAAGGAGAATGCGATGAAGAAAGGTAATATTCAAAAAGTTGTTCATACAACCATGAATAACTTGAACAAGGAGCTACCATTTATGTTGTCATGTTGTAGTGCGGCAGGGGTTGTTATTACAACAGTGCTTGCAGTAAGGGCAACTCCAAAAGCATTACGAAAAATCCAAACAGATAGTAAGAAGAATCATAATGGTGATGACGGCGCTTATACACCACTTGAAGCGATTATGTCTGCTTGGAAATATTATATTCCTGCAACTTTCGCCGGAGGAATGACTATATTTTGTATATTTAGTTCGAATATGTTAAGTAAACGTCAACAGATGGCTTTAACCAGTGCTTATGCTATGCTAAACGATTCTTATAAGAATTACAAAAATAAGGTAAAAGAAATATATGGAGAGGAGGCACATAAAAAAATAATTGATTCGATTATTATTGATGAATGTAAAGATGTTTATATGTCAGGTCAGGATATTGCAGATTATAATAGTTTAGATTTTGATGAGCATGATCCGAAGGATAACCGACTATTTTATGATGTGTTTTCGAAGCGATATTTTGAAAGTACAATTAACAGGGTAATTCAGGCAGAGTATTTTTTGAATCGCGATTATATTATTGGCGGTAATGTATCTGTCAATAATTTTTATGGATTTTTGGGATTAGCTGATATGGAAGGAGGCGATGAGCTTGAGTGGAACATGGATACAGGAATATATTGGATAGATTTCAACCACAGAAAGACGATACTTGATGATGGGTTGGAGGTGTGTGTAATAGAAATGGTATTTGGACCCGAGCCGATTACATGGGACTGATTTATTTACGCAAAAAAAACACACAGTATTATGAGAAACTTTGAAAGGAGATTGTCATTATGGCAGAAAAAAGTAAGTTGATTAAGGCTATCGGAGTAGCAGCGACTATAATCGGAGTAGGGGTGAACCTTATTACCGATTGGGTTAATGAGCAGAAGATAGACGAGAAAATCGACGAGAAAGTTAATGCAGCACTTGCAAAGCAAAATGATGAAACGGAAGAGTCCTAATAGTGGGCTCTTTTATTTTTAGGAGGCAAAAATGAATTCATCTGCGTATGAAAGAGCCGTGTATACGGTACGATATTGCCTTACATCTTATTCGACAAAATCTCATGAGTACGGTATAGAACAGGAGAGTTATTCGCGATGGGCGGCAAGAGAATTGCTGATTTGTCTTGAAAAAAATCCGGATGTTCCTCCGTTAATCACCATTGAAAATTTTAGAGATAAGATGAACGAGTATTCATGTATAAATCTCAGGACAAGTTATATTTTTTCTTGTGCAAAAGATGTTGCTGAGTGGATTATTGATTTGTTGATTTCGTAAAAAGGGTATATTTTGAAAGGAGATCGTAATGGAAATAAGAGGAACAAGAGAAATGACATTAGGGGAAGAAATTATCGGTTTGGCAGCGAAGGGAATCGAAGTTTCGACAGTAGAGAGAATGTACAGGAAGTATATCGATATTTCCGCTGCGAGTGACGCAGTAAATTTAACAGAAAAATACTGTTATTCGGATATAGGCATTCCCATGCCGTTGGTGGGGTCACCGGATGCTAAGGTTGGCGATAAGTTCACTATCGAACTTTCAGGATTAGGGGAATTTACCGTAACAATACATAAGATTACAGACTACAAAATTATGATTATATTTGACGATTATGTAACTAAAAGACCTATGAATGAATCAGACACTAATAAAGGCGGGTTTAATGAGTCAGATTTAAATAGATGGCTACAGACAAAGTTTTTCGCCATGCTTCCATGTCCAGTCAGGGTAAGATTGACTTCCGTTTCGCTCCCGTCTGTCGGAGAAATATTTGGCTGGGATAATGCTTGTACCAGAGGTATTTTTGAAAGTGATAATGATGAGCAGCTTCCACTTATGAAGCAGAGACAGAATAGAGTTGCTTATCTTGATAATGAGTGCGACGGTGGTTGGCTCAAAAATGCGACAAAAGAAAGCGTGGCTTCGGCTCATTTTGCTTCTGTGAACTACGTAGGCGAAATGAGCTTCTACGACGCCTCGTACTCTTTTGGAGTTCGTCCGGTCTTATGGTTAAGTAAATGAATCTCCGCCCATTGTGGGCGGGTTATTCAAGAAAGGAATATATAATGTCAAAAAATAGCTTATCAAGGTTTATATTGAAAATTAAAAACGGAACTATAAAACATAGTCCGGAAATTCTTATGGGTATCGGAATTGCAGGGACGATTACAACAACAATAATGGCGGTAAAAGCTACTCCAAAAGCCCTTATACTATTAGAGGAAAATAAAGTAGATGAAAAAAGTGCGATTGATGTTATAAAAATCACATGGAAATGCTATATTCCGGCTGCAATTACGGGCATTATTTCAGTAACATGTTTAATAGGTGCAAGTTCTGTAAATTTGAGGCGCAATGCAGCACTCGCAACGGCATACACCCTATCAGAATCTACATTGAGAGAATACCAGAAAAAGGTGGTTGAAACCATAGGTGAAAAGAAAGAACAAGCAGTACGAGATTCGGTGGCAAAGGAAAGAATAGAAAAAAGTCCCGTGGAAAAAACGGAAGTGTTTATAACGGCAAAGGGAAATCATTTATGTTTTGATACTGTATCAGGTAGATATTTTAAGTCTGATATTGAAAAGTTAAAGCAGACTATAAATGAATTAAATCGTCAAATGATGAATGACATGTATATTTCATTAAATGATTTCTATTATGAAATCGGTCTTGACCCAATAAAGATAGGTTCTGATATTGGATGGAATATTGATGATGGGTATATTGATTTGCGTTTTAGTTCACAGCTTGCGTCAGATGGGACACCGTGTCTTGTTATAGATTATGGAGTTGCTCCGAGATATGATTTTCGTAGCTGATGTAAAAGTTCGCAGAAAATACAAAGCATATTATGACAGAAAAGTTTCAATTATGAAAGGAGAAATCTATTATGGAGAACAATGAAATTATGGATAACAGCGAAGAGGTTATCGAAACAGCAACTGAGGAGATTGTAAAGACAGGTTCGAGCGGATGTTTGAAGACTGTATCCGCTATTGGTATTGCTATGATTGGCGGAGCTTTGGCTTACAAGTTCATAGTGGTGCCTGCGGTTGACAAGTTTAGGGCATGGAATGAGAGCCGTAAGATAAAAGCGCAGGAGCATGTGACGGTAATCGATGCTACATTCGAAAAGACAGAAGATGAATCTGAAGAGTAAGTGAACATATTCTGTGGCAAAGGGAGGGTACCGGTAACAAGGCACCTTCTCTTTTTCCCTTTGGATTAAATAGTACGTTTCTATGGATGAAACGAGAAAGGTAAAGTGATGGAAGAATACAGGTCTAATTCATACAAGACGAAAGAGTTACAAAGTCAACAAAATTCGGAAAAGAAAGTAGAAAAAATAATTGCTGGTTCTGCTAAAACCAAGAAAAAGAACGGGTTAAGAAAATTTACTAATGCAATTATCCCGGAGGATGTTGAAGATGTAAAGAGTTATATTTTCCAGGATATAGTTATTCCTGCTGTTAAGGATATTATTCTTGATGCCGTCAGAGCATTTCTTGGCGTTAATGGCAGTTCTTCGAGAAATAGGAATGGAAGTTCAAAAATCTCATATCGAAAATATTATGATGATAGAGAGCGCAGGGATGGCAGCAGTGTAGTAAGAAGCAGAATAGGCTACGAGTTCGATGACATAGTTGTGGAAACTCGTGGAGAGGCAGAAGAAGTCTTGATAAAGATGGACGAGCTTATCGCTACTTATAAAGTTGTCAGAGTTGCGGATTTCTATGATTTGGTTGGCATATCGAGCAGTTATACGGACAACAATTATGGTTGGACGGATATAAGGAGTGCCACTGTTGTTCATGTACGGGAGGGATATATGATTAAACTCCCTAAAGCGTTACCGTTAGATTAAAATTGGAGGTTAATAGAATATGAAAAAAGAAGATGTTATAAAAAAGGTTTCATCCACATTCAACAAGGTCGGAATCAGATTAAAGAAATATAGTCCGGAGATTTTGGTTGTCGCCGGCGTTGTTGGCACGGTTGCGAGTGCAGTCATTGCATGTCATGCAACTACGAAGTTAGATACAATATTGAGTGAGTCGAAGGAGAATATAGACGCGATACATAAGTGCTCAAACGATGTCACATTATCATCCGAATACACAAGTGATGATGCGAAGAAAGATAAGGCACTTGTGTATATACAGACAGGAGTCAAGGTATTCAAATTATATTCTCCGGCATTAATGCTTGGGGCATTATCAATAACCAGCATTTTAGCGTCCAACAACTTACTTCACAAGCGAAATGTTGCTTTGGCAGCGGCTTACACTACTCTTGATAAGACATTCAAAGAATATCGTTCGCGTGTTGTGGAGCGGTTTGGCGAAGAGGTTGACAATGAGCTCAGAAATAATATAAAGGCTAAGAAGTTTGAAGAGGTTGTAGTGGACGAAACGACTGGTAAGGAAAAGAAAGTAAAATCTGTTGTTAACATTGCCTCGCCAACGGATGAATATGCCAGATTCTTTGATAGCTCCTGTTTATATTATGAAGACAATATGGATTATAATTTATTATTCCTTCGCTCGCAGCAGCAGATAGCAAATGACAGACTTAGAGCTGACGGATTCCTATTTCTAAGTGATGTTTATGAAGCACTTGGAATCAAAAGAACTAAGATGAGCCAGACAGTTGGATGGATATATAAGCCTGAAGGAAATCCTAATGGCGATAATTTTATAGATTTTGGTGTTCTTGAAACTAACCGGGAGACTGAGAATGGGTACGAGAAAGCATTGCTGATGAATTTCAATGTCGACGGACCAATTCTCAATCTCATCTAATGAAGAGGATATGTGCATGAAAAACTATATTCGTGTAGTAGTATTCATATTTACATACTTGATTAGCTCTATGTCAAATAAATTGGACGGCGATGAAATGATTATACTGCCTTATGATCATATAGTTGATATAGCTGTAAAAGATGAACATATAACATCATTTTCAGAAATGATATTTGATGATGAAGAATTAGTCGTGTACGATGGAGCAGACAAAAAATTATTAGTAATATCAGAAGACAATAATATGGGTTGCGATGAATCGGATATTATCAGTCTGTCAACTGAAGAAATAGAGCTCATAGCCCTTGTTACCATGGCGGAAGCTGAAGGTGAACCCGAAGAAGGAAAACGGTTGGTAATAGACACCATACTTAATCGTGTAGATTTTGGTGAGTTTCCGTCAACAGTTAAAGAAGTTATATATCAACCAGAACAGTTCTCTTCTATGTGGAATGGACGAATCGATGAATGTTATGTGATGGAAGAGATTTATCAATTGGTTGAAGAAGAACTTAAATATCGATTAAATAATGAAGTTATGTTTTTTACAGCAGGTGGCTATGGTAAATTCGGGACACCAATGTTTCAAGTAGGCAATCATTATTTTTCAAGTTATTAATAGGAAGGAGATAAGAATTATGGTAAATTTTATGGGTTTTACGTTTTCAGCATTTGCTGGTATTTGTTTTGTGAGCGGGCTTGCAATTCTCATTAGCGGGAAGGAGTATTAATGAACGGAATAGGCAATTTTATATCGATGCTGGATTTTGTACTGGATTCCAGACGAAAAAGGCATATTACAGGGGGCATTCTTTTGAGTGCCTCTTTATTATTTGGCGGATTAGCGCTCACGGTAATGACCATCAATAATGAGGAGGATGATACAAATGAGCAGTAAAATCCAACTTGGAGTGGTGTTTGTATTGGGGGCTATCGTTGGCGGGGCTGCTACGAGATATTACATCAAAAATAAATACGAGCAGTTAGCACAGGAAGAAATTGATTCTGTGAAGCAGATGTTCTTAAAGAAAGCAGAATGTGAAAAAAAAGATATTTCTTCGGAAGAAGCGACACAGACAACGGACGAGATTGATGATGCATTAAATATTCTTAGTACGAACGGCTATGTTCAGGAAGATGATACAGAAGAATCTGGCGGAATATATGTTATATCTCCTGAGGAATTTGGCAATAGGAGTGACTATGATTCAATAAGTTTTACATATTATGCTGATGGCGTATTAGCAGATGAGTATGACGAAATTGTGACTGATGTGGAAAATACCATCGGAATTGATTCATTAAATCATTTTGGTGAGTATGAAGAGGACTCAGTATTCGTTCGCAATGATATTAAAAAATGCGATTATGAGATTCTTCTCGATGAATCGAACTATACGGGCGTTATTAAGAATTCATGACATTGGGTGGAGGAGCAATGACAAAAAATGATATAAGGAATGCATATTTTGAGTGGATATATAATCTCGTTAATCGTTCTAACGGCAAGCGTTCGTTATCATATAGAAAACTTTTGTTTCTATTACATGGTGAGGAATTTACATATACCATGGCGATGGATGGGAATCGATATGATGATGGTATTAATTTGAGATACCGGTTTGCTGATGAATTAGGATACGCAGATGTTGTGGTTGCTAAATATTTAGATGATTGTCCATGCAGCATTCTTGAAATGATGGTAGCATTAGCCATTCGGCTTGAGGAGAATATAATGGCTGATCCGGTTATTGGCGATAGAACCAGTGAATGGTTTTGGGTCATGATTTCTAATCTTGGGCTGATTGACATGGACGATGGCAATTTCAATCGTTATCATGCCGCGAGCATTATAAAAAGATTTTTAAATCGAGATTATGCTCCGAATGGCGAAGGAGGACTTTTTGTTCTGGCAGATTGTAAATACGATTTACGAGATGTCGAGATATGGTACCAGGCGAATTGGTACCTTGATAAGCTTTTTTAGGAGGTGAGACTTGGATGAATGATGTTTTAATTTATATCTTTAAGAACATAGATGTTACAGAGAAAACTTTAAGTGCTCTAAATGTCGCAATGAAAAAACAGACACGTTTCAATAAGGTACTTTTGATGTACGCGGTATTATCATCGGCGACTTTTGTAAAGCAGGCTGTAATTTCAAGGGCACAGTATCAGAAGATTGAAAAATTGGAAAATGATATCAAGGAATTGAAGCATCCGGAAGGAGAGTAAAAATGTGATGTTAGACTTTATGGTGATTTCAACACGTTCAACTAAACGTGGAGCAATAGAAATCTATCCTAAATTCATTATAAAAAAGAGTTCTGACCTTATGATTAGAGGTGGGGATTTCTATGCTATATGGATTGAAGATCGGGGATTATGGTCTACTGAGGAACAGGATGCGTTGCAACTTATCGATATGGAACTTGATCAATATGCAAGAAATAATCAGGCATACTTAGGAGAAAATGCAAGGGTGCTACATATGTGGGATGCTGAAACAGGCATGATAGACTCCTGGCATAAGTATTGTCAGAAACAAATGCGGGACAGTTTTCATACGTTGGACGATAGGTTGATATTTTCTAATACCGTAACAACAAAAAAAGATTATGCGAGCAAGCGATTAAGCTATCCCCTTGAACGAGGTGATTTATCAGCTTATAACCGATTGATGTCGACGTTATATTCGGAGGAGGAACGAGCAAAAATCGAGTGGGCGATTGGGTCAATAGTGTCTGGCGAATCAAAGAAACTGCAAAAATTTATGGTGTTGTATGGTTCCACAGGAACTGGTAAATCAACAGTACTCAACATTATTCAGCAGCTATTTGATGGTTATTACTCCGTATTCGACGCCAAAGCGCTTGGGTCATCAAGCAATTCATTTGCGTTAGAGGCATTTAAAGCCAATCCGCTGGTTGCCATTCAGCATGATGGTGATTTATCAAAAATTGAAGATAATACCAGACTTAATAGTTTGGTATCCCATGAGCTGATGACAGTTAATGAAAAATTTAAATCCACGTATTCAAACCGCTTTAAGTGTTTTCTATTTATGGGAACTAATAAACCAGTTAGAATAACCGATGCAAAATCAGGTCTTATCAGAAGACTGATAGACGTCTCACCATCTGGAAACAAATTGGAGCCTGAGGAGTATAAGAATATTGTATCGCAGGTTGGATTTGAACTGGGCGCTATAGCGTACCATTGTAAGGAATTATATTTGGACAATCCCGGCAGGTACGATGATTATATTCCGACATCAATGCTTGGGGCTTCGAACGATTTTTACAACTTTGTAATTGATTCTTATTATGTCTTTAAAAAGGAAGACGGTACGTCATTAAAAGCTGCATGGGAAATGTATAAGACTTACTGTGATGATGCCAAGATTTCATTTCCATTTTCTCAGAGAGTATTTAAGGAAGAACTGAAAAATTATTTTCGTGAATTTCAGGAGAGATTCAATATGGAGGACGGGACAAGGGTTAGAAGTTATTATATTGGGTTTAAAACGGAAAAATTTGAGCATTCGGAGATGAATGAATTAAAAAAAAAGACGCCGTCCGGGTGGCTTCAATTTGATAACGGCGCATCTATATTTGATGCGGAATTAGCTGATTGCCTGGCTCAGTATGCTTCTGAGAATGAAACTCCGGTTAAAAAATGGGATGATGTGATGACGCGACTTTCTGATATTGATACATCAAAATTGCACTATGTAAAGGTGCCTGAGAATCATATTGTAATTGATTTTGATATTCCTGATGAGAATGGTGAAAAATCATTTGAAAAGAATTTGGCAGAAGCCGGTAAATGGTCTCCGACATATGCTGAATTAAGCAAATCTGGACGAGGTATCCATTTACACTACTTATATTCCGGTGACCCAAACCAATTAAGCCGCATATATGATGACCATATTGAAGTGAAGGTATTCAATGGAAAAAGTTCTCTTAGACGTAAGCTGACAAAATGTAATAGTTTGCCAATAGCGACCATAAGCTCTGGTTTACCTTTGAAAGGAGAAAACAAAGTGATAAATTTTGATGCTGTAAAAAGTGAAAAGGGGCTGAGAACCCTTATTATAAGAAATCTGAATAAGGAGGTGCATCCAGGTACCAAGCCAAGTATAGATTTTATATATAAAATACTTGATGATGCCTATAAAAGCGGTATGAAATATGACGTTACGGATATGCGGAATGCAATACTTGCTTTTGCGGCTAATAGCACACATCAATCTGATTATTGTATAAAGCTGGTAAATAAAATGGCTTTTAAGTCAGATGAATCGTCCACAGCGGTTAAAAATGATGATGCTAAAAAAGTATTTTACGATATCGAGGTGTTTCCTAATTTATTTCTTGTTAACTGGAAGATTGAAGGTATAGGCAAACCTGTAATTCGAATGATAAATCCTTCACCATCAGACATAGAAGATTTATTACGTTTTCGGCTAATTGGCTTTAACTGCCGAAGATATGATAACCATATTCTGTATGCAAGATTAATGGGGTATACGAACGAACAGTTGTACAATCTATCGCAGAAGATTATCAATGGAAGTCCTAATTGTTTCTTTGGAGAAGCTTATAATATATCGTACACTGACGTATATGATTTTGCTTCCGCCGGAAATAAAAAGAGCTTGAAGAAACTTGAAATCGAGATGGGTAATCTTAGTGAGGAAGAACTTAAGAAAAAGGGTTTTTCGGATGAGAAAATAGAACTCATAAAAGCAGGTACTCATCATCAAGAGTTGGGATTATCATGGGATGAGCCAGTGCCGGAAGAACTTTGGATAAAGGTTGCTGAATATTGTGATAATGATGTTATAGCCACAGAGGCGGCATTTAATTATCTTGAAGCTGATTGGACAGCGAGACAGATTCTGGCAGACTTAGCAGGCATGTCGGTTAATGATACAACCAATTCATTAACAACAAAAATTATATTTGGCAACAATCGTAAGCCGCAGAATGAGTTTCATTACAGAAATCTTGCTGAACCGGTTACAAGCCTTGACCAGGAAAGCCTTGAATTCCTGAATATCGCTTGTCCTAAAATGATGGAGATGCCTCATTTTGGATGGAAAAATTATGGTAAGGATGATGCACCTTTTGAAGATTATAGTATTCTTCCGTATTTTCCGGGGTATACATTCGACCATGGAAAATCAGTATACAGAGGAGTTGAAGTTGGCGAAGGCGGCTACGCTGAAGGCGTTCCGGGAATGTATGGTAATGTAGCTTTGCTGGATATTTCATCAATGCATCCACATAGTGCTATAGCTGAGGTTCTATTCGGTCCTAGATTTACAAAGGCATTTAGAGAAATTGTTGAGGGACGTGTCAGCATAAAACATGAGGCATGGGTTATTGTAAATGAAATGCTTGATGGAAAGCTCACACCATTTATTCAGAAAGTAATAGACGGCAAGATAACATCGCAGGCTTTGGCAAACGCTTTAAAGACCGCTATAAATTCGGTATACGGTCTTACATCTGCTTCGTTCGATAATCCGTTTAGGGATCCACGCAATATAGACAATATTGTCGCAAAACGCGGAGCATTGTTTATGATTGATTTGAAGAATGAGGTATTAAAGCGTGGTTTCAAAGTGGCACATATAAAAACAGATTCCATTAAAATACCGGATGCAACACCTGGGATTATCCAATTTGTAATGGAATTTGGTGAGCGATATGGATATACATTTGAGCATGAGGCAACTTATGATCGAATGTGTCTAGTCAATGATGCAGTTTACATAGCAAAATATAAAGATGCCGATGAATGCCAGAAAATGTATGGATATATTCCGGGAGATAATAAGAAAAAGGGCGGTAAATGGACTGCCACTGGAACGCAGTTTCAGATTCCTTATGTATTTAAAAAGCTGTTCAGCAGAGAAGAAATCTTGTTTGAAGACATGTGCGAGACAAAATCTGTGAGCAGCTATTTATATTTGGACTTAAATGAAGGGCTTCCCGATGTAACCAAATACGAGAAGGAATTTGACAAGGTTGAAAGTGATTATAAAAAAGGATTGATATCTGATACGATATTTGAAAAAACTTGTGCATCTCTTAAACCGTTGATAGAAGAAGGACATGCATATCATTTTATTGGAAAAGTTGGGCAGTTCTGTCCTATGAAGAATGGATATGGTGCCGGGCTTCTAATGAGAGAGAAAGACGGCAAATATTATGCGGCGACGGGTTCAAAAGGCTATCGGTGGCTTGAATCGGAAATGGTTAAACAGCTCAATAAGTTGGATGGTATTGATAGGAGCTATTATGATAAGCAGGTTGATGATGCTGTTGAAACTATTTCGCAATATGGTGATTTCGAGTGGTTTGTATCTGATGATCCTTATGTTAAAGAATTAGGCGCAAATGATGCCGATGTAGATTATTAAAAAAAGGAGAGTTAAAAATGAGTAGAAACAACATTGATGAGTTAATCATTGAGAATGCACGTATCATGTTCAGAAATTTCAGAGGTGAGGGAACTAAGTACAATAGAGCCGGAAATCGTAATTTCTGTGTGATTATTGACGATACTGAGCAGGCACAGAAGTTGGCAGAGGATGGCTGGAATGTGAGAATATTACCGCCAAGAGATGAAAATGAGGCACCATTACACTATATTCAGGTAGCGGTGAGATTCGACAATATACCGCCTAAGGTGTATATGGTAACAACAAGAAAGAAGAGACGTACTAGACTTGATGAGGAGTCAATAGCTTCTCTTGATTATGCGGAGATTTCTAACGTCGACATCATCATCAATCCTTCTCCATGGGAAGTAAATGGAAAGACGGGAATAAAGGCATACTTAAAGACTATGTATGTAACTATTTTAGAGGATGTGTTCGCGGAGAAATATGCTGATGACGATGAAGGTGTTCCATTTGTAGAGTAGTATAATTGTTGTAAGAGGTGTCCCATTAGTTTGAGGCACCTCTTTTATATTTTCAAGTAAAGGAGAACATATGTTTTGGAATGGAAGGAAAAACAAGTCTAAACCACAGATAAAGACAATACCTTATCCAGAATTTATACCGAAAGAAATTCCTAAATGGCAGGCAGCATATGATGAATGCACCAAAAAGAGCGATAATCACCAACAGAATGAAAAGAATCACAATGTAAAAAATGAATGGGAGAATAAGTTTCTCAAATCATTTCAGAAACTTTCGTATAAGTATAGAGTATGGGATGTATGGAAGGATTATGTGACTCTTAATGCTTGTGCCATATCAAATGCATTTGATAAAGGAAATTATGAGCATCGCGAAAAAAGATATTTAGAAATTATTGGGCGTTATTCTAAAGATGAGCAACAAATATTTCCGGAATTGGCAGCTTATACAGTAATGGCACTTGAAGAAAACTCAGAGCAGGATTTCTTAGGAAAGATGTATATGGACTTAGAACTTGGTAATCGTTCATCTGGTCAATTCTTCACTCCTTACAATGTGTGCGAGCTTATGGCTGAGATGACTGTACAGGATGCAGTTGAAAAGATATCCGGGCAAGGATATGTGTCAATCTATGACCCATGTTGTGGAGCGGGAGCCACTTTAATAGCTGGTGCTAATGCTATAAGGAAAGAGTTGGAAAAAGACAAACAACAATTAAACTATCAGAATCATGTTCTTGTGATAGCACAGGATATTGATGAAGTCGTGGCATTGATGTGTTATATACAGATTTCACTTTTAGGATTGGCGGGCTTTGTCAAGGTTGGAAATTCCATAACTAATCCAATATCGACAGATGATTCATTTGAAAATTATTGGTACACTCCAATGTATTTTTCAGATGTATGGAAAACCAGACGGACAATAAAACAGATTAATCAACTTTTTGGAAATGATGAAGAACAAAGATAGTTTTATATCAGGAGTAGAACAATGGCAGGAATAGAATTGCGCGATTATCAGAAGGATGCTGTTAAGAGAATGAAGAACGGCTGCATATTGTGCGGCGGGGTTGGAAGCGGAAAATCAAGAACATCAATTGCATATTATTATATCAAAAATGGTGGTGAACTTGATACTGATGAGTACGTTACGATGGACGATGTGAATATTAAAGATTTATACATAATCACAACTGCCAGAAAAAGAGACACTTTCGAATGGGAAAATGAGTTATCACCATTTCTGCTCTCTACTCATCAGGAAAATAATCTATATTCTAATAAGGTAATAATAGATTCCTGGAATAATATAAAAAAGTATGCGGAAGTAAAAAATGCGTTCTTTATATTTGATGAGCAAAGGGTTATTGGTTCTGGAACTTGGGTAAAAACTTTTCTAAGACTATCAAAGGCAAATGAATGGATATTGTTGTCTGCAACGCCGGGAGATACTTGGCAGGATTATATTCCGGTGTTTGTTGCTAATGGGTTTTATAAAAACCGAAGCGAATTTATTCGTGAACATATTGTTTATAGTCAATTCAGTAAATTTCCCAAGGTTGATAGATATTTGAATACCGGGCGTTTAATCAGGTTGCGTAATAGCATACTTGTCAATATGGATTTCAAAAGACCGACGCTAGCACATCACGAAGATATTTATGTTAAATATGACACGGAAATGTATAAAAATGCCGGGAAAAACAGATGGGATCCGTTTAAACAAGAACCAATCGTAAATGCTGCTGGTTTATGTTATGTATGGAGAAAAATAGTAAATACCGACCAATCAAGACAAATTGCTTTGTTGGAGATATTCGAAAAACACCCCAAAGCTATCATATTCTACAATTTTGATTATGAATTGGAATTGTTGTTGGAATTATTTATTCCTTTGGATGATACTGAATATTTCGAGATTGCCGAGTGGAATGGTCATAAACACCAACCGATACCAATCTGTGATTCATGGGTATATTTGGTTCAGTATAATGCCGGGGCTGAGGGATGGAACTGCATTACAACTGATACAATTATATTTTACTCACAGAATTATTCTTATAAAATTATGGAGCAGTCAGCTGGAAGAATTGATAGAATGAATACTCCGTTTACTGATTTATATTTCTATCATCTGAAATCACATTCTGGAATCGATTTGGCTATCAGCAGGGCAATAGCGGACAAAAAGAAATTTAATGAAGCGAGGTATGTGAAATGGTAAACAATTCAATAAAGGTAGTAGGACAAATCCGATTAGGTAGTAGCGTTCTTGATGTATATGATGATTTAGATGAGCCATTATTCAAGGCAGCAGACATAGCAAATATTATTGAGTATAGTTACGGGAATACCTGGAGAATGCTTGATATGTGTGAGGCAGATGAAAAGCTGAACCTACCAATGGTAGTTGCAGGTCAGAGAAGATCGGTAAGCTTTGTGAATGAACATGGATTGTATAGTATCCTTTCACAGAGCAGAAAAGAAATTGCCAGGGCTTGGAGAAGGGTTGTTCATGATGAACTTATTAATCTCAGACGAACAAAAGGCTTTGATATTTCTGAGCAGTTTGATAACTGGAATAATGCTATGGATAATATATATTTCGACGAGGCAACCGGACAGCTTATGCAATCAGTCACTACTCTAGGAGGAGATGTAGAGCAGATACCATATAAAGGATAGGAGCTTTATGGAAAATTTATATTTTGAAGTCGATTTTGAGAAGTACTGCAAGACGTGTGAATATAGAGAATTAGATGAGAAGAATGATCCTTGTTGTGATTGTTTAGACCACGGTTGTAATTCTCAATCTGAAACACCAGTGAATTGGAAGGAGGTTGTTAAATGACAGATACAGTTATAATAAGCATCGATTGGAATGATGAGACAAATACTGGCGTTCTTGTAGTTGGAAGAAAACGCGTTAATAAATCTGTTGATATAATAAATGCTTTCAGTGGAGACGAAGCTAAAAAATTATATCAGAGACTTATTACGAAGAAAGATGAATGCATGAAGTAATTAAACTATGTCTAAAAGATGTAGACAAGGTTGTAGAAAGGGACATTCGTATGAAAATATTTTGTTTTAAAAGTTTAGATGGTATAGGAGCTAAAGAATTTGAATATTTGTTTCGTATTATGTTGGATATTGAACGCGATGAGACTAGTTTCTTTGCAGATCACGATTACGTGTGGGAGATAGGCGGTGATGTATTTATCAGATTGAAAGAGGTGTTCGATCCTCTATGCTATTTCAATATATGTCGAGAAAATAATATATTAGATATAGATGTTAAAATCTTAGCTCCTGGTGATCGTCGAAATTATATGATTATAAAAAAGAAAGAAGACCATCAAGTACCAGAGTTTATCATCGATGTTTCAAATTTTCTGCCAAAGTATGACGAGTATAGATTTATCGATACGGATATTATTAAAAGAACAGAAAGGGAGATTAAAAATATGGCAAAGAATAGCGATTTATATGCGTATATGATGTCAGATGTAGAAGCGACAAGGATGGCTCATAGCATGATGTATAAACCCAAGACACCTAAGCAGAACGCTATGGATAAGATTAAAAATGTTATATTCAACAATCCGGCTACCATAGTATTCTGGAGTGACGGAACGAAAACAGTTGTTAAGGCAGCTGGTGAACCATTTGACCCGGAAAAGGGACTTGCTATGGCTATCACCAAGTATTTCTTTGATAATCAGGGTTATTATAATGACATATTTAAGAAGTGGCTACCAAAAGAAGAGAAAACAGGAGCAACAGGGAATAAGAGATGATTAAATTATTTATTTTTACATATCTGATTATTGGGTTGGAATTCACGCTTATATGGATTTCATCGACTAAAGGAAGAGAATTGCTAAATACTTCTAATCTGTTGACAGCATTTATTCTTGTTTTGATTTCTATCGTATCGTCACCTGTTTTTCTAATTGGTTCTTTTCTAAAAGGAGGTAAAAAATAATATGAAAAACTGTAAAGGGTGCCCATATCATTATGCAGAACCAGACTGGTGCATGTTCGGAGAGTTAGGTGTTCCGAATAATTTACCTAAGAAATGCGACAAGAAGCGAATTAAGTTATCTATTGCAATCGAACGTACCATTTCAAGATTGCTTTTGAGATTTGCAGGGATTTCACCAAGAACAAGAAATATGGTCATAAAGATTATTGGTTATAGCCGATATCAGGAACTATTTAGGTATTGAAAGGCGAAGCGATGGGTAATGATATTTCAACAATGTATACGAAAGATAAAAATTTAAAAGCCGGGCGAAAAGAATATGGAATGTGGAAACGAGAGAAAGATGTTTCGATATCTCCGGCAGCCTATGGTGATTATATTCTGCAGCGTAAAAGGAGAAAAAAGAAAAATGAACAACACCACTAAAATTAATATTCTAGCATATGCTTCTGAGCCAGATAAGAACTACGATTACGACGGAGATTTTGTTGAGTACAACGGTAAAGTTTACTGGGTCTGTTTGAGAGATGAGCTTGTTGAATTTGTAAGGAATGCGAAGAAAAAGGAGGTGTAAGTGAGTATGGATGGTATTAATAATCTGGTTTATAAAGCGGAAACTCAGGCGCAGGAAACTCAGGACGAATTTATATTTCGAACATTGAGCGATTTTGGAGCGAGGGAGTATCAGATTGTTGTTGGGAAAGAGGAGTTAGCAAAGGCTATTCAATTAATCCGAATGTATAGGGAATACGGTCGTGACATTGATCAATGCTGGAGTACTGCAACTCAACAGTCAGCATTCTTAAGCGACGCATACAGACGTGGCTACCAGAAAGGCAGAGATGATGAGCATAATCGTGTCGTGAATATTTTAAATACAAAAAGAGAAGAAGAATGAGAATGATAAGGATAATAAAAATATGGATAACGATGACTATGACAAACTTATCAACGGTGAAACTGTCGATATCGTAGTTGAATCTGTTGGAAAAAGCAACATTTGCGCTGTGTTAAATTTTAAAGAATCTAAGAAAAAGGAGAATAAGAATGATCGGCGAAATGACTTACAAAATAACGGTAACACTTGAAGAGGCTATTGTTATAAGGAGTTTATTAGATACATTGGCGGATTGTCCGATAGAGTTAGGAAACGATGATTATGTTGACATAATGCGCGAAATAGCTGAGTGTGGTAATGATCCGGATATTGATGGTGTGGAACTCGAATATGTGAAGGAGGAGACGAGCAATGATCAAAGTAATTAAGCATGGTCATTATAGAACATGCTCCTGCTATAACTGTGGGTGCATTTTTACATTCGAAAAAGAAGATGTAAAAGTGGAACAGGTAGGTATGAACGAGCATGAAAGATTTGTAGAATGCCCTGATTGCAGAGAAAGGAATACGGTGAGTTTATGATTAAATTAGAGCATGTGGTTCTGGCAAGCCCGGAACAGATGAAATTTATTATTGAGGGTATGCGTAATCCCATGAACAGCTGGGATAAGAGTGATAGTAGTTGTGGAGCCGCAACAAGAGGCACTAATGTTCAATGGAGTGATGATTATTTTATCGGAACCAATGATGTATATCTCATGCAGCGTTTAGCTAATGCTGGTACAGACCATAGAAAATTTATGAGAATGATGCCGGTGTATGTGAGAATTACAGCACCTTTGTACTGGTGGAAAGAATTTGACACGTATAAGGTGGGGACAGTCGCTAATAGCTGTAGTACTATGCATAAGATTGCGGAGAAAGAGTTTACACTGGAGGATTTTTCACACGAACATCTCGATGCTTTTGTTCCCGAAAATGAGAATCATATAACCATTGAAGGTGGAGAATTTATATCATTAAATACCGAGGGACACTTGCGAATGGTTGTTCATCATTTGAATTTTAATAGAGAAAAATACCTCGAAACAAAAGATAAACGATTCTGGTGGCAGATGATCCAGCTTCTTCCGAGTAGCTATAATCAGACTCGTAATGTTATGCTTAATTATGAGGTTCTGGCTAATATTTATAAGTCTCGTAAGAATCATAAGCTGGATGAATGGCGTGATTTTTGTAAGTGGATTGAGGGCTTACCTTACGGTGAGTTGATTGTTGGAGAGAACTTCAACCCACATAACACGGTAGTCGGAAAGAGATTAGATGCTGGATTTACAGATTAAGGAGATGGTTCATATTTTATGAAAGAAATAGTATTAAGTAATAGCTACCGATTGTTATATTCAAATGTTTGCGATTGGAATATATATCGGGCAGATGGCAGTGTAGTTTGCAGAAACAACTTACCCGGATATGTTGTAGCTCTTGTTGAGTACATTATTAAGAAGGAGTGATATTTATGATTATTACTATAATTGGTTGTATTTTGATAGTTTTGGGTATTGTAGGTATCATTATAACTATTAAGTGTGATTTTTCTTACGATAAGGAAGCAGCGATAGAAGGATTTTCCACAGCAATTGCATTATGTGGTGGAGTAATGATATTTATATGTCTTGGAGTCATTGTAGTCGTTCATTGTACCGCCGATAATGATATTTATAACGCTGGTTTAGAGCGCGAATGCTTAATGAAGCAGATAGAGTGCATTAACAGTGAATATGAGGATGTATCTAAAACATATGTTATTCGTAATGTTTATGAATGGAATAAAAAAAGTGCATAAAGCACAGCATTATTCTAACAGCATATGGACTAATTGGTTTTGGGATGCGGATTATGTGAACTCTTTACAATACATAGAGGCGAAAGATTTATGATTATTCGTGTTTTAAATGATGATGAGCTCAAAAGCATTCAGACTGGTGATGTTGTTTTTGTAATGATATCGGGGTTATGCATTGGTTTGACGGGTAGAAATATTCTTGATGAGGCTGAAAATGGGACGAGCAGAACTGAGAAGAGCGAAGAAAATTGAGGAAAAGAGAAAAACTGCTACATACAATCTGACGAAGGCTCAGTTGGACGATATGGTTGAAGAAGCTGTGGCAGAGAGAATCAATGCGGTTAAAAAAGAAGCTGCTGAAGAGGCAGTCAATACGGCTTTGGTGCTGACGTTAGCACTTCCTTTAGAGGTTTTGATGGATAATTATTGGAAGAGGACATATGTCAAACGAATACCTAAATTCACTGAACAGGTTCTTGAATATTATCAGAAATGGGAGAGCGGGAGAGATTACGATGGAGGAATTACAGCGTGATTTATGGGAATACGGAGGTGTTAGATTGGAGAAAACGGAGGGAAAACAGACGTGAAAGATGATTTAAAGAAAAACGGGTATGGATATTCGGACCCAACAGCTTATAAAGCTATTAAAAATATGGAAGAAGAGGACCGATTTCATAAGTTGTTGGATACTATTTTCAATATTTGTGAGCTCTCTGGATTCCATGTTGAGGAGAGAATAGTCATAAAAGACAATAAAACCGGGAGAATATGGAGGTGATTGCAGTGACGATGGATAAACTACAGGAAGCGTGTGTAGCATTGGCTGAGGCTTGGAATAAGGCTATGGCATCCTTTGAAAAAATAGCAAAGGCATTGAATGAAGCCTACGGACGAATTGTGCGGGAAGAGGAAATTCATGAAAAACTTACTCAGTCGAAGTATAAATCTGTTAGACATTTGCCGAATCCTAAGTGTTATAAGATTTCTACTTACAATTATAAGCCGGTTATGAGGAGAAATTTGCCATATCAGAGACGGAATTTCTGATGAATTTGGGCTAATCTATGTTAAAAATATAGGTCAAAACAGGTCGTTTTTCTGCCCACTTTTGAAAACAGGATTTGACCATGAAAAATGCACTATTTATGGGGCTTTGCGGGCTTTTTGCCCACTTTCCCACTTTATTTTTTATTTAATTGTGATAAAAAATAATAAAAATATATATATAATAGAGAAAAAAAGTGGGTTTTTGACCAAAGCTGAAAAATGGTCAAAATAGCTTTATTTTTTCATATGGCTATGTTATACTTTAAGAGCCACACAATCACATATTTGCGGATGCATTCAAGGGAATGACTTTGGTAAAAAGTGTATTCTCTTTTACTCGTGTACCCTTGAATGGCAATGAGATTGTGTGGCAACAATAAGGGATACACTTTTTGGCGCGTCTCTTATGCGGGGCGCACTTTTTATTTTGCCCTAAATTCGCATGTTGGAATGGGGGATAAGTATGAGCGAAGAACATGATATTATTTCAATGTTGCCTTTGGAGCATGACTTCGAAATAGAGCCGGTACAAAAAGATATAGATTTTGAAAAAGGATATACGAAGGTAAGACTTACCCAAAATCAAAAAATGCAGATAAGTGCAGCGACGCAACAATTGCCGGGTCTGGCAGCAGGAATGTCAATGACCAACGCATATATCGCCAGATTTCCAGATGGCATCAACCATACCCTTGTGTCTTTAAAAAATCAAGGTGGTTTTATGAGCATGTATATGGATAGCAATGGAAAATTTGCCGGAACAGCATCATTGTACCCATTAAAGATACAAGCTATGTTTACACAAGTATTTTCAGTAATGGCTATAGCTTCTAGTCAGTATTATATTACAGAGATTAACTCAAGGCTTCAGATGATAAACCAGAACCTGGATAAAATATTGGAGTTTTTGTATGGCGATAAAAAAGCAGAGTTGCTTTCAGAAGTAAGCTTTATAAAATATGCGTATGAAAATTATGCTTCTATTATGACGCATACTGAGCAACGTACAGCGACAATAGGCAATATCCAAAATGCTAAGATAGTCGCGATGAAAGATATCGAGTTTTATATGCATGACTTAGAGACAACGGTAAATGATAAAGCGAATGTAGAAGAACTGGTTACGAACTCTTTTCGCATTAAAGAAAGTTTGGAATTATCAATTCAATTATATGGGATGAGTTCAGTGCTTGAAGCCTATTATTCCGAAAATCAGGATAAAGAGTATATTGCATTTATAGAACGCGAAGTGACAACATATATTGATAAATGCGAAAAAAGAATGCTTAGCAGTTTTAGTACACTGCGAAAATACATAAACGATTACAAAGGACGCTTACTTGAGAAAATCGATAAGACACAATATGAAAAATCAGTAGGCGAAGTTATTGATTCTTTAAATAATGGCGAAGAGTCTGACATTAGGAAATCGCTTCGAAAAACGTTACATGCCGTAACAACAATGAAAGAATTTTATATCAGCAAAGAGGGAGATGTATACTTGAAAGCGGTATAAAGTTTCTGCCTTATAACAGAGATGCTTAATTGTGTCTCTGTTTTTTTTTTTATGCTCTTTTTTACGCGCGAAAAATACATTCTCTTTTATGAAGAGAGAGGATAAAAATGCACATTCTCTTTTAACTTTCGTGAGGAGGCGTTACTTATGTTGGAAAACAAGTTTCAGGCTGGATTGATTAAAGAATTGAAAAAAAGATTTCCGGGTTGCATCGTGATGAAAAACGACCCGACATACATCCAGGGAATTCCAGATTTACTTGTTCTGCATAAAAATAAGTGGGCGTCTTTAGAATGTAAAAAAAGCGCAGATGCAAAGAAGCAACCTAATCAGGAGTACTATGTCAAAATGATGAACCGTATGTCATTTTCAAGATTTATATGTCCTGAGAATAAAGAGGAGGTATTAGATGAACTTCAACAAACATTCAAACCTTGAGGGACTGCACGCACCTTTTAGTGCCAGTAGACCATATTGGTTGGGAAAAACATTTGAAGAGAACAAGACCACATTCGTTACAGAATGGATACCAACGGTTGGAACAGTGTCTCATGCATTTGCACAGGCGATGATAAATAAGAGAATTAAGCTTAGTAAAAGCGACATGAAGATGTATAAGTTTTATTTATTGGAGAACAAAACTCAATGCATTCCTTATTTCATTGTCGACAATCTGGATTTACAAAGTCTTTTTTCAAATTTACTGCCGTATATCAATGATGCTATCGGATATAGAATGACTCCGGAACAGATTCTGTATTATTCAGATAGATGGTTTGGAACGGCTGATTCGATTGCATTTGATAAAAATATGCTCAGAATACATGACTTAAAGACCGGACGCAGACCGGCAAAGATGGAACAGCTTCTGGTGTACGCCGCGTTGTTTTGTCTGGAATACAATATCAAGCCCGGAACAATAGATATGGAACTCAGAATATATCAGAATGAAGATGTACTATATCATAATCCTACAGCAGAAGACATTTTACCGATTATGGATCAGATAAGGATGCAGGATAAATTATTCGAAAAAATGATACAAGAGGAGGGGTAAGCCGTGAATGCTATTGTTGAAAACATTTTAATGCATTACGGAGTTGCGAGACGTTCCGGCAGATATCCTTGGGGGTCTGGTGAAAATCCTTATCAGCACAGCGGGGACTTTCTTAGCCGTGTGCAGGAATTAAAGAATTCCGGATTAAGTGAGACTGATATAGCAAAGTCGATGGGGCTCACAACAACTCAGCTAAGAACTCAAATGAGCCTGGCAAAGGATGAGCGGCGTTCACTTCAGGTAGCAACTGCGAAAGACCTACGGGCAAAGGGCTACAGTCTGAACGACATAGCTAAGCAGATGGGCTTTTCAAATGACTCGTCTGTTAGGTCATTATTAAACGAGGGCTCAGAGACCAGGATGAACCAGGCTAAAGCTACGGCGGATTTCCTCAAAAAGCAGATTGCAGAAAAAGGAATGATTGATGTCGGAGTTGGTGTTGAAAGAGAACTTGGGATTTCCAAAGAGAAACTTAACCAGGCGCTTTATATTCTTGAAATGGAGGGCTATCCGATTTATGGAGCCGGAGTTCCACAGGTCACTAACCCCGGAAAACAGACAAACATAAAAGTTATTTGTCCTCCGGGGACAGAGTATAAGGATGTTTACAACTTTGAGAATGTGCATTCTGTCCGAGATTACATATCTTACGATGATGGTGCATCGTTTAAGAAAGCGTTTGAATATCCGTCCAGCATGGATTCTAAAAGATTGCAAATCAGATATGCCGAAGATGGCGGAGTTGATAAAGATGGTGTAATTGAGCTAAGGCGTGGTGTACAGGATCTTTCTTTAGGCGATGCACACTATGCCCAGGTTCGTATTATGGTAGATGGAACACATTACCTTAAAGGAATGGCTGTGTATTCTGATGATATGCCGGATGGAGTGGACGTTATCTTTAACACAAACAAGAAGTCTGGAACACCGACAAAAGATGTATTAAAGAAAATAAAAGATGATCCGGATAATCCATTTGGTTCTCTGATTAAGGAACATGGTGGTCAAAGTTACTATGATGACCCCAACGGCAAATACATAGACCCAGTGACTGGAAAGAAACAGTCATTATCATTAATTAATAAGCGTGCTGAAGAAGGCGATTGGGGGGAATGGAGTAAAACACTCCCTGCTCAGTTCTTGTCAAAGCAGAATAAGGCGTTGATTGATAAGCAGCTCGGTCTGGCGAAAGCAGATAAGCAGTCAGAGTTTGATGAAATATGTTCATTGACCAATCCAACAGTCAAGAAAGTATTGTTAAAATCGTTTGCGGAGGATTGTGATGCGGCAGCAGTTCATTTACAGGCGGCAGCTTTGCCACGTCAGAAGTATCAGGTTATCTTACCTTTGACATCTATTAAGGATAATGAAGTGTATGCGCCGAATTACAAAGATGGAGAAACGGTTGCTTTAATTCGTTACCCACATGGTGGAACTTTTGAGATTCCGATTTTGAAAGTCAATAATAAATTGGCTGAGGGAAAAAATGTACTTGGCAATAATCCAATCGATGCTATAGGAATAAATAAGAAAAATGCCGACCGATTATCAGGTGCAGATTTCGACGGCGATACGGTAATGGTAATACCTTGTAACTCGGCAAATAGCAAAGTGAAGATTACCTCGACTCATGAACTTAGAGGGTTAAAAGGGTTTGACACAAAGGATGCATATGGTGCTGATGACGTAAAGCAGGACTCCGATGGTGCAGCTCACTACTATCGCAACGGTAAAGAGTATAAGATTATGAAGAATACTCAGACAGAGATGGGAAAGGTTTCTAATCTCATTACGGATATGACGTTGCGTGGTGCGACCGAGGATGAACTTGCAAAAGCGGTTAGGCACAGTATGGTAGTTATTGATGCCGAAAAGCACAAACTGGATTACAAGCAGAGCGAAATCGACAACGATATAGCTACATTGAAAAAAAGATACCAAGGAAGTATTGATTCCGATGGGCGTTATCATGAAGGTGCATCGACACTTATCTCAAGGGCAAAGTCCGAAACACAGGTTCTTAAGAGAAAAGGAAGTCCGACAATTAACGAGGATGGTTCTCTTTCTTATAAGTCTGTAAAAGAAGAGTATGTAGATAAAAACGGAAAAATTCAGGTAAGAACTCAGAAAAGTACGAAGATGGCAGAGACAAAAGACGCCTATACTTTGGTTTCTGATGCTGATACTCCTGTAGAGAGAGCGTATGCTGATTACGCCAATTCTATGAAATCTCTTGCTAATCAGGCGCGTAAGGAGATGGTTAATTCAGGGAAGATTGCTTATTCGGCTTCAGCGAAGAGTACTTATTCGGATGAAGTAAAATCGCTTGAATCCAAGTTGAATCTTGCTTTATCGAATGCACCGAAGGAGCGTCAAGCCCAGACAATCGCTAATGCAACTGTGTCGGCAAAGAAGAAAGACAATCCGGATATGACAAAGTCTGAAATAAAGAAAGCGAGTCAGCAGGCATTGGCTCAGGCTAGAAGTTCTGTCGGAGCAAAAAGGAATAACATTGAGATTACTGACAGAGAATGGGAAGCAATTCAAGCCGGAGCAATCAGTGAGAATAAGCTTCTTCAGATATTGAACAACACCAACACCGATACAATAAGGCAGAGGGCTACACCTCGAGCCAGCAATACATTGAGCACGGCAAAACAGAACCGTATCACCGCATTAAGTGCTTCAGGTTACAGTACTGCCGAGATTGCCGAAGCTCTTGGTGTGTCAACATCTACAGTATCTAAGTATTTAAGTGGAAAGGAGTGAATAATTTAGATGCGATGTGCGCTTACAACTTTTGATAATCCGTATAATCCATTTGAGCAATTCACTCAATGGATGCTGTTTGATGAAGAAAAAGGCTATCATACTACATCTTATCTCGGAAGAATAGCACGCACTTCCGATCAGTTATCCGATGAAGAGAACGAAAAAGAAACAGAGCGAGCGATTGATGAAATTATCAAATATGATTTCAAAAATATTTATTGTAAAATAACCGATAAATCTGCATAATTCTAAAAAACTCGTGAAAAGGGGTATAGGGGGGTGTCCGAAAAAACATACCCCCTCCCATATCGCGACGGTCTTTAAAATTTCTCCAGAGGGATTTTATAGAAAATGTTTTCATTCCAGTACCTAAACAGACCTATAGATTACGAATAGTTTACTGATTCTGTGGATTAGATTCAGAGTTGATTTCTCCTTTCGCTGAATAGCTATTTTCGCAATGTGTGGGTCTTTTTAAGTACTGGAAAAATAGTCAATAACTGTCATTATCAGATTGAAAAGTTATTAGAAAGGGGCGTTTGACTTGAATAAAGTAAAGGCTGTAGATAACTCGGAAAACATTAAGAAGATGCGTCCAGCCTTAACGCCGGAAGCAAGAGAGAACCAATTAATTGCATTGGCGGTTGACCTTGCTGAAAGACAATTAAGAGATGGGAGTGCTTCATCACAGGTTATCACACATTATCTAAAGCTTGGTTCCACAAAAGAAAAAATAGAAAAAGATATATTACAGAAGCAAAAGGAATTCATAGAGGCTAAGACTAATAATTTAAAATCTATCGAACGAAGTGAAGAACTGGCAGCAGAGGCTTTAAAAGCATTTAGGGGCTATAGCGGTGCGGCAGAGGACGACGACTATGATTAGAACGTATTCCGAACTGATAAAGTTTACTGATTTCATCGACAGATATAACTACCTGCGATTGGATGGAACTGTTGGGAAAGAG
>ERZ772818.290-NODE-290-length-54559-cov-11.099993_pt1 | contig 54559 bp, 45 predicted proteins | sample MGYA00580837_ERZ772818 | MGnify/ENA primary metagenome ERZ772818 (study PRJEB29015, sample SAMEA2737671) | human gut metagenome | biome: human gut; feature: human-associated habitat; material: faeces | place: China | collected 2012 ...
TACAAATAATCTATGACACTGACAAATAATCAGTTAGCTATTTTCTGAGTAACCCGAATTAGAGTTATATTTGTTTGAGAGGTTATAAACCAACGCTGTACAGAAGGCAATCTCAATTCGGGTAAGGTATCTTAGAAGCAATAATCGTAGGTCAAAATCGAAGTAATAGAGATTGACCGCATCCTCAAAAGTTGCCCCCGGGAAGTAATCATGTGTTCGGTTACTAAGATTTGGGAACGATTTCTCAAATGGGAAAAGGTAGAAGCCAAGGCGATAATATCCTATGTCAAGTAGAATCTCTCTTGCTTTATGTTCATCTTGTATGGTTAGACCTCTCTCTTTCAAAAGGTCAATCTGTTCATCTATAGTAGTTGCCGGTTTTGTCATAAAAGTATTCTAAGATGCAAATTTAACGAAATTTTCCGAGAGTTTAAACTCAAAAACGAAAATTTATTATCAATAAGGGAGAAATAAGCATACGGGCTGAAATAGGGATAATCAGTTAATGGCTAAGGAGAAGGGTGCATCGGTTCTGTGAAGGGGCAATCTTGCCCTTTCAAAAGGGCAGCATTCGCAGGGCGGTTATCTGTGCCTTTTCTTTTTGGCTAGCTGTTTTGACGCGGGGGCATATTGCTTCAGCTTTTTGGCCTGTTCGGCAGCATCTTTATATTCCCCTTTTGAGGCTGCCACGTTAAAATAGTGATATGCCTTACCCTGGTTCTTGGTCATGCCGACGCCATCGCGATACATACACGCCAACCGGTAGGCAGCTTCGATGTTGCCTTGTTCGGCAGCGCGCCAGAAGTTTTCGCCGGCTATGCGCGAGTCCTGCTGCACACCTTTCCCTTCCAGGAACAACAGCCCCGTTGCCAGCTGAGCCTTGGCGTGGCCGTTGCGGGCAGCTTTACGAAGCCAAAAGGAGGCGTCGGAGAGATTCTGCCGCACACCTATGCCGTCGCGGAACATGACCCCCAAATCATACTGCGATTCGGTGTTTTCGTGATGAGCCGCTTTGCCGAGCCATTCCAGAGCCTTCTTACTGTTACTGGCCACGCCTGTGCCATACAGATAACATAACCCGGCTCGGCGCATAGCTTCCGTGTCGCCTTTTCCGGCACGGTCAAGATACATGTTGAAGTCCTCGGCCCTCAGCACTATGTCGCCGTCGGTTGACAGCATATCTTCTTTTGCCATCAGCACAATCTCCGGCGCCGGCTTCGAGGTGGCTGCTGAAGCTGCCGCCACGGAAGCAGCGGGATTGACTGCACGTTGCACAGGTTTCTCTATCGGCGCGGATGCCGGTGTGGCATTTGCAGAAGGAGCAGGAGAAGAGGCCGGAGCTGAGGAGGGCTCTCCATCAGCTACTTTTATGTTGAAGCCTTTGTATTGCTCCACATGATAAGTCTTCTGCGGCTTCTCGTTCGGCTCAGAGGCATGATAAGCCGCATTTACAGGGCGTTGATTCTTGTTATAGCGGTTTGTTACGGCTTTTTTCGTTGTTCCGGAGGCCGACACCGTGTCATGGCGTCCCGGCTGAACCACATGTTCGCCCGACGTCAGTGAGCTTTGACCATACATCAAAAGAGCCGACGCTGTCAAAGTTGCCGTAAATAATACCTTTTTCAATTCCATTCTTTACCTATAACGATTCCCACACCCCTTTTTGTTTCCTCCTGTTGCATCATTAACCACGCCTCAATATGCGTTTTTGTCGCCGCGGAACCCGTTGAGAGCGGTCATGAAGATGATTTTTATATCGAGGAAGATATTCCAGTTGGTGATGTACCACACATCATATTGCACGCGCTTTTCCATCTGCCACAGATGTTTTGTGCCGCCGCGATAGCCGTTTACCTGAGCCCAGCCGGTGATACCGGGTTTCACGGCATGCCGAATCATATACTTGTCTATGAGCTGCATATATTCCTTTGTGTGGCTGACCATGTGGGGTCGCGGACCTACTACCGACATATTGCCGAACAAGACATTGTAGAACTGTGGCAGCTCATCGAGCGACGACCGACGCAGGAAATCGCCGACAGCTGTCTTGCGCGGGTCATTTTCCGTGGCCTGAACCTTGTCGGCATCGGCATTGACACGCATTGTGCGGAATTTATAGCACATGAAGTCCTTGCCGTGGATGCCTGTGCGCTTTTGCTTAAAGAATATCGGCCCGCGGCTGGAACATTTCACCGCTATGGCTATCGGGATGAAAATAATCGGCGAGATTATCACAAACGGCACCGCGATGCTCAAGTCAAGCAGCCGTTTCAGTATGCGGTTAAGCACCTTGGTAAGCGGCGAGAAGGTGTGAAGCATCAGAGGCATACTGCCCAGCTTTTCGGGGGTGAACTGGTCGGCGAGCATAATGTTGAACTGAGGCACATAGATAAACTCCACTCCCAATTCATCGGCCAGCGTCATCACCGACGAAATCTGATCATGGTTACGCACGTCAAGGGTGTAGTAAATCAGGTCGATGTTGTTGGTGCGCACAAACGGCTCTATATCACTGAAAGAACCGTGGAAGGCTCCCGGCATTGAGTCGAGCTTGGGCTCGTTGTCATCGAAAAATCCCATGATGCGGTAACCCAGACCGGCATCTTTCTGCAGCTCGTGATAGAGCGCTAACGCCCTGTTGCCCGCTCCCACAATGATGACGCGCCGGTAGTTGAGACCCATGCGCCGTATCTTCTTCAGCACTCTCTGGCAGATGACGCGCCAGATCGTTACCAACAGAAACACCCACAGCGCAAGCATACAACCCTGGAACAACGACACGTCGAAGATGTCGATGGCATAGAGCAGCGTTGCAAAAATGAGCATGCTCATTGCCGTGGTCTTGACAGAGAAGAGGATTGTGCTGTCGAGATACGGAATACGGTTGTTGTGTGCTTTACGGAATAAAAATTCTGATATGGCGAATGCCACGTTCAGCACCATCAGCACCCATTTGGGGTGTTGCCAGTGAGGGAAGCATACGGTCCATACCGTAATATAGAAGGCTATATTTACGGCTATAAAATCGCCCAGTACAAGGAGCGGTTTTACGAATCTACCGAACTTTATTTTGCGAGCCAAGTGCTTTTTGGGTCTAAGTATTTCTCCGGGCAGGTTGCGCGGCAGCCTCTAATCACGGCGTCGGATTGTTCGTTTGAAGCTGTACCTGTCAGATTTGTTGAAACGTATCGGAAAGAAGACAAGAGGAAGAAGTGGGAGAGGGGGCGGTGGGTGAGTGTGTCAAAAACAGTTATTCCAACACACTCCCCGGGGCTGTGGTTTTATTGCCTTGTTTGCCCGGCAAACCTTGCCGTGTTTTCGGCCTGAGCTTGGCAACCATCCTTCCGGCCTGAAGCCTGAGGACAACGCTAATAATCGGCAATCATCGCCAATTACGGGCAATCCACACAGGCCCTCTTCCCCTGATTCTCTTATTTCAGTTTCTGGTTCACAGCCGAAATCTGCTGGGCTATGATTTCAAGGTCTTCGCGGAGGCGTTTGATACGGCGTTCCATGTCGCGTACCAGGCTGCTGCCTTCCGAGCTCTTGACGTTGAAGAAGCCCATGTTGTTTTCTGCCGTGTTCAGCTCGTTCTTCTTTGCCTCGTAAGCACGCGACAGGCGTTCGCGTTCTCGAAGCAGCTTGGCCTGATCGCTGTCCATGCCGGCGAGCTGGTCCTCATAGTTCGACATGCGGGCCTGCTGGCGGTGCATATTCAGAGTCTCATAGAGCTTGTCTACAATCTGACGGTATTCGGCATACAGAGCATCTTTCTGGCGGAAAGGCACATGGCCTGTCTGGTTCCACTGTTTCTGCAGCTCGCGCACCTGATTCACTGCCTGCTGACGTTCTGTCTCGTCGAGGTCGATGTCTTTCAGAGCGGCTATGATGGCACGTTTGGCGGCCAGATTGGCATTCTCCTCCTGGCGCACAGCGGCAGTTTCCTGCTTGCGCTTACGATAGAAGTAGTTGCAGGCCTCGTTGAAGCGCTGCCATATAGCGTCGGAGTTCTTGCGGGCTACCGGGCCAATCTTCTTCCATTCGGCCTGCAGACGCGTAATCTGCTCCATGGCTTTGCGGTTATCCTCTTCCGATTCTTTCAGAGCCTCTGCCTGTTCGCACAGAGCCACCTTCTTGGCCATATTGGCTGCATAACCCTCTTTCACCTCTTTGAAGTAAGCGGCTTTGCGGCTGAAGAACTCGTCGCAAACCCCGCGGAAGCGGTTGAAAAGAGCATTGTTGACCTTGCGCGATGCAAAACCGAGTTTTTTCCATTCAGCCTGCAGCTCGAGCACATGTTTGGTCTCGGCATCCCATTCCTTGAAGGAATTGAGCTTATCCATGTCTATGGCCTCAATCTGCTCGCAGAGTTTGGTCTTGGCTTCTTCGTTGGCTGTTTCCTGAGCCTTGCGGGCCTCAAAGAATTCCTGATGACGTTTGTTGATTACCGTAGAGGCGGCTTTGAACTCGTCCCAGATGCTTTCTCGCATATCTTTAGCCACGGGGCCTGTTTCGCGCCATTTCTCGTGCAGGTCTTGCAGCTGACGGAAAGCGGAAACGGGGTCCGGCTCCGTCTCAAGAGCTTTGGCCTTGTCAATCAGAGTGCGCTTGTATTCCAGATTCTTGCGGAAGTCGAGGTCGCGCAGCTCCTTGTTCATCTTCAGCCTGTCGTAGAACTGTTCCACGGCCAGCTGATAGTTCTTCCAAGTGTCGGCAACATCGCCTGCCGGAATCTCAGTGATGGCCTTGAAGTCCACCTGCAGCTGCTGGAATTTGGGGAAGTGCAGGTTGATGTTGTCGATGTCTTCGGCCAGCTCGCGCAGCTGGGCTATGATTTTCTTTTTGAGAACGAGGTTTTCCTGACGTTTCTCCTCCTCTGCATTGAGATATTGGCTGCGGATTTCGCGGAAACCGTTGAGCAGCTCTTTTATCTCAGCCTCTGCCGGGTCAGGCTGTGCCGTAAAAGTCTCGGGTGAATTGCCTGCCTCGACGTATTCGTCCATCTCGGCCTGAATCTCGCGGTTGCGAAGCTGATAGAAAGCCTGCTTTATGGCTGCCACTTTTTTATGGGCAGCTGCATCCTTCTCCTCTATAATCTGTTTGAGAGCCTCTGTCAGCTCCGACTTCGTCATAGAGTTATAGTTGATGTGTTCGGCTTCCTTGGCCAGAGTGCGGGCAGCTTCCGTGTTGCCCTCGGCAGCCTCTTCTTCAGCGCGTACAGCCAGACCTTCGGCTGCTTCTTTCTCTTCGGCTTTCTCGAAGTCAGCCTCAGTGGCAGGCTCTTCAGCGCCTGCAGCCTTTGTGGCGGCTTCGTCTATTGCCTTGGCCGGCGATTCTGTCTCGGCACACACGTCTTCTTGGGGTGTAATCTTACACTCGTTTGCCTCAGGTGCGCATGCCTCGTTTCCCGTTTCTTCGGTAGCGACGTGGAGAGTGGAGGTCGGTTCAGTGACGCCCTGCACGGCGGTGGATTCGGTAAGCTCCGGTGCTTTGCCGGTTTGCTCTTTTTCGTTCTCGTTCATACTCAGATGATGTGTTGATAGTTTTTTCAGCGCCCAAATTTAGCAAGAAATTTTTAAATCCGCATTATCAAGGCGCAAAAAACGTAAAATTTTTGTTTTAGTTGCGGGACTCAAATTCCCGCTCAGGGAGTGGTTATTTTTTCTTTTTTATGTTTTTTAATGCTTCGGCGGCTTCCGTGGTCGATACCTCCGGACCGCTGTACGTTACTTTTACAATTCGTGCGAATCCCAACGGACGGTCGGCGTTGTCGCGCGGCAGATTCTCTATGGCTTTTGCCACATCCATGCCCTCTATCACCTCGCCTATCACCGTGTAATCCTCGTCGAGGAACGGAGTGCCGCCAACGGTGCGGTATGCGTCGGCCACCTCATCGGGAATATTACCGGCCTGATTGGCGTAAAGGCTTGAGAATAAGCGCATTGCATTCTCCTGAGAGCCTGCAAACTGAGCCAATACATTCATGTATTTGTAGCGCCGGTCGGCCGCCATAGCGCCAATCTGCTGCGGTTTATAGCGTTGGTCGCTGGTTACGATGTAGAATTGCGACGATGAGCCCATACGTTCCAGGTTATGGTCATCGCCTGTGCGGGCTATTGCCACCGCTCCGTATTTGTGATAACGGGGCGGATTGGCATACAGCTGTCCGGGCACGAAAGGCATCGGACCGATGCCCTGACCCTGTGCGCCGCCATCACCAAGAAGCTCGCCCGAAGCGGCATTCTTGGATTTCGGGTCGCCGCCCTGAATCATAAAGTTGGGTATGACGCGGTGAAACAAAAGGCTGTCGTAGACGCGGGCATCAACCAATTGCTTGAAGTTGCGGCGTATCTCCTTCAGGTTGTTGTCCGGATATAGATAAACCTTTATCACGCCCTGCTGAGGCGGTGCAATTACATCGTTCGACGGCTGATATTCTATGTCGAAAGTGAGGATAGTGGAATCGTTTTTCGATTGCATTACCCTGGGCTGTATCTTTTTTGTCTTTTGTTTCGATGGTTTGGCAACAGCGCCCGAAACGCCGGTAAGGAGTAATGCTATTGCCAGAAATATGCTCGTTTTCTTTATGTTGGTCAGCATTTGTGTAATTTATTAATGATTTTGTGATTCGTGTGCAGGCTTGTTGACAAGCTTGCATAGCAGCTTTATTTGTCGGGATATATACGCTTGAAGATACGGCGGAAGTTATTGTCAGACAAACGCAGCTGGTCGGCATTTTCCATGAAGTTCTCGCCCCACAGCGACGGAAGCAGCTGCGACAGATAGCGGTGTTCGCGGTCTCTGTCAATGGCGGCCTCAACCATGGCATTCACTAACTTCTCATATTTCGGGCCGTTAAGAGCATGAAGATAGCGAGCGCCGGAACAGAGATACTGACCTGTCTCGTCGCAGGCTATCAGTTCGGCTACCACTGAATCGAGCCGGTCTGATGCCGTTGATTCAGCATCTACCATTGCTTCATAGACTCTCATGGCTTTATCTATTGATTGCATAAGGCTTCAGATTTTATTTGTGCAAAAATACAAAAAATATTATTTGTATGCAACTATCGGAGCCTCAGCCCGGCATCCCGACTTGTAATTCTCTTCCACAAACGTCTCTTTACGCCTGTGTTTTGCCCCTCCGGCAAGATGTGTAAAAGAGGCTGCGAAACATTGTGTCGCAGCCTCTTAAGCTATTTACTTTATGGGCAGATTATTCCTTGTCTGCCGGTTTCTTGGCGGTGGATTTCTTGGCAGTTGTGGTTTTGCGTGCAGCCGTTTTCTTGGCAGCCGGCTTTTTTGCAACTGTCTTCTTTGCGGGAGCTTCCTTCTTGGGCTCTTCAGCCTCAGTCTTCTCATCTTCGGCCTCGCGCATGTTGGTGCGAACCGAGGTTACCTCCTTGTTCAGCGCCTCAATCTCTTTAGCCTGATTGCGGATGGTGATGAGCAGAGAATTGAGCTCCTCGTTTTCTATCGACGCCGGATACTGTTCCTCCACACGCACCAGGAAGTCGGCCAACACATTCATGTAATTGATGTAGGCGTTATAGGGGCTGTCGTAGGGCGAGAAGAGTGCGTGGCTGGCGCCGTCAGCCAATTGCTTCGTACTCATGTAGAAGAAATGGTCGGCGCTCTGCAGATATTTCCAGTCTTGTTTCAGGCGGCGGTCGGTGGCTAGATTCACACGTTCGGCCACGCTGTAAAGCTTCTCAAGAGCGCTGTTTTGCAGCACGTTGCCTTTCCATGCCGAAATGTCGCGAGCTTCGTCTGCCCATGAAATGGGGTAGGGCACAGACAGCTCTGCCACAGGCTTGTAGTTCTTTATGGCCTGACTGGGAGTAAGCATTTCTATGCCACTTTCCTGAGCAAAACGGGGCAAGGCGCGCAGGAAGTCGAAAATGCCCGTATTGGCCGGCAGAAACTCGCCGAACGTCTCCATGCTGAGAAGCAGATTTACCACTTGCTCATCCTCGGGCAGCGCCGCTATCCAGCCCATATATTTGTCGGCTGTGAGCGGATACTGGTCCCATGTGGGATTGTTGAAATTGCGCGTTATGTCGCCGCTCAGCTTGTCGTTGGTGAGCAACAGGTTGAGTTTGGGAACTACTGCCGATTTGTAGACATAATCGGGCGAGCGCCAGCCCAGGATATGTTTGGCACCGTCGGTGAGAGTGCCTTTGAAGCCCATTGCGGCTATCTGAAGGGCTATGTCGTCGTCGTATATCAGCTCAGTGTTTTGCATGAAAGTGGGCTGATATTCGAAGACCTCTCTGATGAGAGCATCGTGCGCCTCTACCTGCCGGCGGAATTCATCGGGGTCTTCCACGGCTGCCAAAGAGTGCGAGTAAGTGCCGCTGAGCAGCTCCACGCAACCCGTGTCGGTGAGAGCCTTCAGCTCTTCAATCACTTCAGGCACATATTGCTGCAGCTGTTCTATGGCTGTGCCGGTTATGGAGATGGCGATGCGGAATTTGTTGCCGTATTCGCGCTGCATATCGCGCAGGGTGTGAAGAGTGGGCAGATACGAGTTGTTGCCAATGCGCGATACTATTTCGTCGTTGGCAAAATCGTCGTAATAATAGTGGTCGTTGCCAATGTCGAAGAAGCGATAGCGCTTCAGGCGAAACGGCTGATGTATCTGAAATATGAGGCAGATGGATTTCATACTGTTGTAAAATGCTTGATTGGGTTAATGCTTTTGAGCTATTACTTGTTTGTAGATGTCAACCACCTTCTTGCCGGCTTTCTCCCAGGTTATCTGTTTGATTTCGTCCACACCCTGCTGCTGCAGTTCGCGGTGCAGAGGAGCATAGGTCACCAGACCGTGAATAGCGTCGGCCATGGCGTCGATATCCCAGTAATCGGTCTTTATCACATGGTGGAGAATCTCGGCGCAGCCACTCTGCTTTGAGATGATGCTCGGCACCGACATTTGCATGGCTTCGAGCGGTGAGATGCCGAAAGGCTCCGACACCGACGGCATCACATAAACGTCGCTGGCCGCCAACATCTCATAAACCTGTTTCCCTTTCAGGAAGCCGGTGAAGTGGAAGCGGTCGGCGATGCCGCGGGCCGATACAAGATTAATCATATCTTCCATCTTGTCGCCGCTGCCGGCCATCACAAACCTTACGTTGGGCGTGGAGGCAAGCACCTTGGCGGCGGCTTCCACAAAATATTCCGGACCCTTCTGCATGGTTATGCGGCCCAGGAAAGTAACCACTTTCTCTTTGCTTTTGCGCTTGGGCAGATTCAGAATATCGTCGCTGAGGGGTATTACGGCGTTATGCACCGTAGTTACCTTTGCCGGATCCTGATGATACTTCTCTATCACCGTGCGGCGGGTGAGGTCAGACACCGTTATGATATGGTCGGCATGGTCCATGCCATCCTTTTCAATTCTGTAAACATCCGGATTCACGTTACCGCGCGAACGGTCGAAATCCGTGGCGTGAACGTGTATCACAAGCGGCTTCCCGGTTACGTTTTTGGCATGTATGCCTGCCGGATAAGTAAGCCAATCGTGGCTGTGTATCACGTCGAAAGGCACTGTGCGGGCTATCACCCCGGCCACAATGGAGTAATTGTCTATTTCTTCGAGCAGATTGTCGGGGTATCGGCCCGAAAACTCTATGCATCCCAAATCATTGAGCCGCTTGTAGTTGAAATCGGCGTAAATGTTGTTGCGCAGCTCGAAGTAAAGATCCGGGCTCATGATATTGCCGATGCGGCTTTCCACATATTCGCGGCTCACATCGCGCCAGGCCACCGGAGTGCAGTCGGCGCCTATGATGCGGGCAAACTGTTTGGGTTCATCGCCAAAAGGTTTTGGAAGCACAAAGTCTATATCCACATCACCCTGTGCGTGAATGCCTTCGGCCAGTCCGTAGCTTGCCGTGCCGAGTCCGCCCAGGATATGAGGCGGAAATTCCCATCCAAACATCAAAACTTTCATGGCATAGTCTCTTCTGAGGCCTTTATGCCGGCCTCGTTAGTCTCCCGGCGAACTTTTTCGTCGAGTTCTTTCATCTTGTCATTCACCAGCCGGATAGCCTCCAGAATCTGGCCTACGTTTTTGGCTGTTGACACGGCACCGCGGCCTGTGTAAGGCGGGTTGGCGTCATACATCTCGCTCAGCGAGCCGATGCAGCCGCGCGTCATCTCATCCTCATAGCCAATGAGCTGACGCTCTATGAATCCCACTCCTGAAGCGCCGAACACGCTTATGTAAGCCTGAGCATAGAAGCCGAAGAGCCACGGGCGTGCCGGTCCCTGATGCACGGCATATTCACGTTCCAGCGGATTGCCCTTGTAAATGGGTCTGTAGGCCGGCGAACGCGGTGACAGCGAACGTAAGCCCTTGGGAGTGAGCAGTTCGCGGGTCACGAACTCCAGCACACGGCGTTTGCGATGCCTGTCGAGAGGCGAATATTCCAGGCCGATGGCAATGGCCATGTTGGGCCTTACCTCCGGGTCAACATATTCTCCGTCGACATAGTCGTTGAGATAGCCGTTGGCATTGAGGAACGTGGATATGAACGACTGAGCTGTCTTGTCGGCTAGTACTCTCAGTTTGTTGGCGTAGGGCTTCTCCTCTTCCACATTCTCAAACAGGCATACGGTGAAGCGTAAGGCGTTGTACCACAGCGCGTTGAACTCCAGAATATAGCCCGAACGGGGTATGATGGGTTTGCCGTTGACAGAGGCCGAGAGCCAGGTTACCGGGTGATTGCGACCGTCGGAGCTGAGCAGTCCGTTGTCGTCGAGATGCAGGTTCGGCACCCGGTTCTGACGTATGGCCTCTATAAGAGCTTTTATGACGTCGCCGTAATGTTCGCGGCAGCGTTGGTCGCCCTGGTTGGCGCGATACTGCTGCAAGGTCCAGAGGAGCCATAACGGTATGTCGGGCAGGTCAATCTCGTGTATGGTGCGGTCGGTGGTGCCGTCGTTGATATAGCGCCGCAGAGCCTCTATAAAGGTCTGCGTTATCAGCTCGAAGTCATCGCGATGGTCAATGGCCAGCGTGCATCCCGGCAGAGCAATAAGCTCGTCGCGGGCACGGACATTGTACCAAGGATATCCGGCCATGATGTATTCACCGTTCTTGTTGCGCAGATAAAACTGTTTGGCGCTGTTTTTGAGGCAGTTGAAGAAGCTGGTGCGGCAGGTGCGTCCCTGAAGCTCCTTTTCGTAAGTCTCGGCAAAGGTCTTCGGGTCGCTTTCAAACGTGGAGGCGGAGAAGATTACGCTCTGTCCCTTTTTAATTTCCAGCTCGAAGTATCCGGGCACCCAGAGGTCTTCACAATAGGGTATGCTGCGGTCGCGGTCCTTGTAATACTGAATGCCCTTGTACCAATGGCCGTCGTCCACCCACTTCATGGGGCAGTTAAGCTGCATGAAAAGCTCCGGATAACCGTTGTAAAGGCATGTGGAAATGCCGTTGTCGGCCGGAGTGATGGTTTTGTTGATGGCCGAGTTTTCCACGCAGAGGTCGTTGGCATTGCGGAAGGCCAGGAAAGGCCTCAGCTGCAAGGTTGTGGGAGAATGGGCATCTTGCAGGGTATAACGGATGAGGATGCGGTTCTGGTGCGAGATAAACACCTTCTCCTTGGTGAGTATCACACCGCCGACGCGGTAGGTTACAACAGGCACACGCTCGCAGTTAAACTCGCGTATGTATTTATGACCGTTAGGACTGAAAATATTATCGCCGTACTGATGCAGGCCCAGATTGAACGGCGCCCCATGCTGAATCACAGTTTCGTCGAGCGAAGAGAGCAAGACGTGAGCCTGGTCGTCCATTTCCGGTATGGGTATGACGAGCAGGCCGTGTTGCTTGCGTGTGTTGCAGCCGACTATTGTGGTGCAATGGTAAGCACCGCTCTTATTTGTGCGAAGCATCTCTTTCGGAAGCGACTGGTCAAGGTTTATCATCAGGCGCTTGTCGAATTTCAGATAGCTCATAGGCATTTGTGGTTTTTGTAGTGCGTGGAGACCTTAACATGCGGCTTTTTCGTGTATGTATACAAGGCCTCTCTAATTTTATAACACGGCCACGGCTGGATTTGTTATGTGAAAATGTAAAAATTTGCAAATTATTTTCATGCCGTATCCCTCCGTGGTGTTTTTAGTTAGCGCTCTATTAAATTTTGGTCTCCGGGGTCTTACTTGCGGTTCTCGGATGGCGGGAGAGTAAGCTGACTCATCAGCACGCTGTCGGCCTGTTTGAAAGGCTCCTGAAGTGCATCGGAGACCTCTTTGAGCAGCGGTGAGAAATGATGCTCAAAGCCCGGAATGAAGTCCGACTTGCCCTCTTTGTCGAGGCGCCGTAGAAATTCGCCCAAGGTGAATGTGGAGGTGTCAATGGCCGGTGCCACGCCTTCGGCGTCCTTGTCTTCTTTGACGTAATAAATCATGCCGGCGCTGTGCAGCTTGTTGCAGATGCTGCTCACCATGCGCACCGGAATGGAATAGTTGGCCGCCAACTGTGTCTCCGTAAGGGGCTGCCTTCCATGCATCTGACGACGCATGATGATGGTCATGATGACGATGGACACCGACCGGATGTACTGCGTGGAAACGTAGCCTTGTGTGTCGGTGTAATTAAACGACAGCACATTCTGTGCCGAGTAACAGAGCATACAGCCGAAGAGCAGTATGAGCCACGACAGCTGAAGCCATACCAACAAAAGGGGCAGGAAGGCAAACGACCCGTAAATGGCGTTGTATTTCGATACGTAAATCTGGCCGTTGACGAAGAGCATCTGCAGCAGGGTGAAGGCTATGCCGCATACCGCTCCCGCCAAAAGGGCATATTTGAACTGTACCTTGCAGTTGGGTATGAGCATATAGGAGAGAGTGAAAGCCACTATGGCAAGGAACAGAGGGGTGAGGTCAAGCACAAGGCTCACCATGGGAGTGAGGAAAGCGAAGCGCGAGGGGATGGTGGAACTCATAAAGATGCTCACGCCGCTCTGACAAACCATTATCACCGGCACGAGGAGGCAAATGGAGGTGTAGTCGGTGAGCTTGCGGTAGAAGGAGCGGTTTTGCTTCACGTCCCAAATCTTGTTGAAGGCCTCCTCAATATTGCCGAGCAGGGAAATGAGTGTCCAGAGCAGCAGGATGATGCCCACGCCCACGAAAACGCCCTGCTTGGCTTCGCGCAGATAGGAATCCACAAATCCAATGGCTGTGCCTATGGCTTTGCTCTGCGACGGGAAATAGCTGTAAATGGCATTCTCCAGAAGGTTCTGAAAACCGAAGCCGCGGCCTATGGCAAACAGCAATGCCATTGCCGGCACTATGGTCAAAACGGTGGAATAGGTGAGGGCCATTGACCGTTTCTGCATACTTTTGTCGAGAAACGAACGGATGCTGAGGTTGGCGATTTTCAGGATGGAAATCCATACGCCGCGCCGGTTGGTGTTCCACACGCCTTCCCACGCAAAATTCACGGCCCCTTTTATCCATTTAAGAGCCTTGTTGCGATACGCCGGTATCTTCTTTAAGCTGAGATGCTCCTTCATCATCTTTTATAACAGCGGCAGCATAGATTTCGTTGCAACGGACATTCCTTCACCGGGTCTAAGGCACTACCTTCCCGGTGAGCATCAGCTCGTTATTCTGCAGAATGAATACCGAGAAAGTGTCAGCGTTGACAGCCTTTTGCACCCCTTCGTAAACTTTTACGGGCCAGAGCAAGTCATTTGTATTTTCGCTGCCGAGCTGTCCTTCTTTATTCTTTCCCCATCCCATCAGAGTGCCGTTGTTGAGCACGGCCAAACTGCTGAAAGAACCGGCGGATATGTCGCGCACATTGTCCAACACCTTCACGGGAACTGTGCGGTCGGTGGTTGTGCCGTCGCCCAACTGTCCATATTTGTTATAACCGCAAGCCCACAGAGAGCCGTCGTTGAGCAGAATCAGCGAATTGCAGAATCCGGCGCTCACTGCCTTTACGCCTGTTGCTATCTTCACCGGCCTGGTAACGGGTTTGTTGGATTTCGTTTCGAGTCCCAACTGTCCATACTCATTATTACCCCATACCCAAAGCTCGTCGGTGTTGGTTACGGCCATTACATGATTTGAGCCGCAGCTGACCTGCCTAACATTGCTCATGACTTTTGTAGAACCTTTCACCTGTGTCGCAGTGGTTCCGTTGCCGTGGAGTCCGTGAAAATTTCCTCCGGACGCCCACAACGTGCCGTCGTTGAGCAACACCATCAGGTCGGTGTAATTGGCGCTGACGTCTTTTACGTTGTCACGCAGTTTTACGGGCCGGATAACGTCGCTTTCGGTGAAGGGGTAGAACTGACCGAAGGTATTGTCGCCCCACACCCAAAGCTCTCCGTCGGCCTTAATGGCGAAACTGTTATATTGTCCGGCTGCCACTTTTACGGCATCGTCCAACACCTTCACTGGAATTGTCTTGATGGCGTTAGTCGTGCCCTCGCCAAGTTGACCCGAAAACCCTTTCCCTATAGTCCACACAGAGCCGTCTGTTTTGAGAATCACGGCATGACCGCTGCCGCCGGCAACGTCGCGAAACTTACCATGCGCCGCAAGTGTGAGGCAACTCAGCGTTAAGGCTGCTGCTAACAGTAACTTCCTGATATTCAGAGACATATCTTACTCGGATGGGTTACTCGAAAGAGCCTGTGAAGAAGAAATTGCCGTCGTTGGTGATGAATACCGTAAAGGTGTCGCCGCTGGCGGCTTTGCTTACGTTGGTGTGTATCTTCACCGGTTTGCGTCGATGTATCTTGGTGCCGTCGCCCAATGCGCCGTCGAAGTTGGACCCCCAGGCCATGAGAGTGCCGTTGTTGAGGATGGCAAGTGTGTGATTCGACGCTGTGATAACACTGCGCACACCGCTGAGTATCTGTGTGGGTGTCTTTACGCACTCCTGTTTAGTGCCGACGCCTATTTTGCCATAATCGTTATTGCCGCAGCCCCACAGAGTGCCGTCGTTGAGAATGTACATTGAGCAGATATTTCCGGCGCTGACCTGCTTCACGCCGCTGCGGATTTTCATTGGCTTCAACGACCCCTGATTGGTGCCGTTGGCGAGCTGATACCAGTGGTTTCTGCCCCAGGCATACATATCGCCGTTGTTGGTAATGGCCAGGGTGTGAGTGTCGCCGGCGCTAACCTGCTTCACGTTGTCCATTATCTTCACCGGCCTCCATTTGCTGGCGGTGGTGCCATCGCCTAGCTGTCCGTAGTTATTGCTGCCGAACGCCCACAGCGAGCCATCCTTCTTTATCACCATGGTATGATGTCCGCCGGCGCTGACAGCCTCCACACCATCCATAATTTTCACCGGACGCAGGGCATTGACCTGAGTTCCGTTGCCAAGCTGACAGGATTCGTTGTCGCCCCAGGCCCAAAGTGCGCCGTTTGCGTCAATTGCCAGGCTGTGTATGCCTCCGGCGGCAACGGCAACGGCGTTATCCATTACCTTTACCGGCTTCTTGCGCATTGTTGTGGTGCCGTCGCCTAACTGGCCATATCTGTTGGCTCCCATGGCCCATACGGAGCCATCGTTTTTCAGCGTCAGCACATGAAACAATCCGGCACTGACGTCGCGGTATTTGCTTTGACCGGCAGCACTAAATGGCAGTGTAAATATTGTCAGGAGGGCCGAAAGAGCCGCTATTATGTATTTCTTTCCGTTCATGAGTTGAGTTAGTTGATGTTGAGCAATATTGATTATTGATGTCAGCAAAAAAAGAAAAGAGTAGAACCGGTCTGACTTATAAGCCGGGTTATGTAACGGTCGTTGACCGGTGTCCGTCATTTATCTCGGCGTACGGTTGCCCGCACGCTCCAGCTGCCTACCCTCCGGCATGGGGCGGGCCGCCCTCATAGCGCCGGTTTACTTGACATTGCAACCCATGGTGTGCACGGCCGTCTGCATCACTACAGACGCCGGTGAGCTCTTACCTCACCTTCTCACCCTTACCCCCGCTGAGGAGGGCGGTTCTTTTCTTCTGCAGCTACCGACCGTTGCCGGTCGCTTCCCGTTAAGAAGCATGGTGCCCTTTGTTGCCCGGACTTTCCTCCCTCCGTCTCACAATGATTGCTTACGGTGGCGACGGACCCGCCGGGCCGGTTCTTCTCTTTTATTTTGTTCCTTTTATTTCTTCCTTTTTATTTTTTAGCCTTCGGCGCAGCGGCGTCTATGGGATAATGATGGTTCATTATCTCTGTGGCCCGCAACCGGCTCTGCCGGTATATGTAGCCAATGAAACCTTCTATGCCGTAAACCGTAAGAACTATGCCTGTGAGCATGGTTATAACGGTCTTGATTTTGTCTGGCCCAAGTATGAGGACCACAATTCCTGTGCCGGCAACGAGAATGGGAGGCAGCAACCACCAGCCGTTGACGTTCAGCACATGCATCCCCGGCACTGTGAAGGCCAACTGAGCCAACCCGCAGAGTATCATCACAATGCCGAAGGTGTAAATGAGGTAGTTGACAAAGAAATCGGGCATGCACACCAGCAATATGCCGAAAGTGATACCGCCGATAATCGGCACCGGCAAGAGCCATTGAGCACTGCTCATTAAGCGCCGTTCCGTTTCACTGGTCTTGCTTCTTTTCTTGCTCTTCTGCTGCACCAGCGTTACTATCCAGCTCAGCAGGATGTAGCTGCAGGGTATTATGAACAGAATGCCGCAAGTAACCACAATTCCCTCAAAAAGATGCACCTGATTGTGCAGAAGCATCAATAAAATTCCGCCTATGAGAACAAAAAGGTAAACCAATAAAACGTTTTTCGATTTCATCATTTTATTCTTTGCGCGAGATCAAAAGTGGCGTGCAAAACTATGTCTACGGCCGTTTGAAGACCGAGTTTACCCAGGTCGATGCACAGATGATAGTTAGCGGCGTTACCCCACTGGCGGCCGGTGTAGAAGTTGTAATAACTCTGCCTGAGCCTGTCGTTACGCCGCGCCATATCCAAAGCCTCTTCCTGAGTTTTGCAATCGCCGCGTTTAACAATTCTTCTGGCGCGTCCCTCTTCATCGCAATGCACGAAAATGCTTAGCAAACGTGGGTTGTTGCGCAGCACATAGTCTGCCGTGCGCCCCACAAAAACGGCGCCGCCCTGACGGGCCAGCTTCTCTATGACACAGCTTTGCAGAGCATATAACGTGTCGGAATTGACGTTTGATGAATTCGCCGGACACATACCAAAAGCACTTTCTACCATAGAACGCAGAACAGAGGGTTTGCGTTCATCATTGCGCTCAAATTCGGGCAACGAGATGCCGAATTGTTTTGCTGCCTGATGCAATAATTCCTTATCGTAGAATGGCACAGACAATCGTTTGCTGAGTTCGCGACCTAAAGCTCGTCCTCCGCTGCCAAACTCACGTCCGATAACTATCAGTGTCTCGCTTGCTTTCATAATTGCTGCAAATGTAATAAATTTCGCTGACTTGCTAAAATATTTCGCCCATGGTCCTTTAATTCACTGCCGCCTCCATCGTCCATAAAATGAGAGAAGTAGACCTATTATAAGGTTATTATTCAGTATTCCCTTTTAGTGATAAGGCCAATGAGAGGCCTGATTTGAGGAATTTTTGGTTGCTAAGATTCTCTTTTTGCGTTGCGACAGCGTAAGATTGAGTTGAAGAGGCGGGGTAAAAGTGTGGGAATAAAAAATTTTTTGTATCTTTGCAACGCAAAAAGGCGCACGTGGCGTAATGGTAGCCGCGCCAGATTTAGGATCTGGTGTCGAAAGACGTGTAGGTTCGAGTCCTATCGTGCGCACTGAATAAAGATTTGAGAGTGTATCATCGGTTGATGACGCACTCTCAAATCTTTTAATTATATGGCCTTACGGCGTAGTGTTATTGGTTTGAAGAGCTGTTGCGTGCCAGGTCGGTGGTGACAGATGCAATGGCATCATATTTGCCGGCAACCTTGAAGCTGATCTGAGCTGCGCGTAAGTCGTCGGGGTTGGCGCTGAGGGTGAAGTTGTTGAAAACGAAATGAGGGTTGGGGGTGAGAACGGCGCCTTCCTGCACTTTGGGGGTGATGTTTTCGCCAACCAGACGGAAGGAATTTTTGGTGTAGGTGATGTTGAGTCCTTCCAGGAGCATCATTGTGCTTGCCATCGACGGCGGCATCTCGGCAGCGAAGACCGGATTATAGATGGTTACGTCGGCTTTGCCGGTGGTGAGGTTCATGCTTACGCAGTAAACAGGTTTGTCGGTGGTGAAGTCCTTGTGCTGGTTGTTGTAGATGTACGACGACATGGTGGTGCCGAAGTATGCGCCGTTGGCATCAAAAGTCTTGGCCTTGAAATCGTTGCCTACGGTAAAGTTGATGACGTACTGACGTTTGAAGGCCTGCATGGGAGCCAGAAGCGACGGCCGGAAGTTGCGCATGATGGCTATCATGGCGGTGAGATTCGTGGCTGCCGTGCCGCCGTTGAGGTTGGTCATGGCTGCCAGGCTGAAGTTCTCTATTCGGCCGTTGTAATAGTCTTGGTAGCTGAAGGGTATGTTCTCGGCCTTGAACTGATAGTCGATGCCGTTGTAAGAGAGGCCGCTGATTGCCAGTTTGGCCTGGTCGGTGTCGAAATTGTTCTCAAAGGAGTATTGCACCATTTGAGCTGAGGCATTGGCGGATTCATCGCCCGGTATGATGAGTGTGGCGATGTTGTCGCTGAACATCTCTGTGGCCGGATGTTTGTCGTCATCGCTGCACGACAGGAGAGAGGTGGCGAGGAAGAGGGTTAACGACGGAATGAGAAATTTTTTCATATCTGTGTTGTTGGGTTTAGTTTCTTTAGTAACTAACGGATATGTGGGTTTGTTGTTTGCTAACTGAACTGAAAATTGTAGCGTATTGTTACGCCGCAGCGCAAAGGTTTGCCGCGTTGCAGGAATTCGTTTTTCATCGACATGAAATAGAACGTGTCGAAGTGCGTTTGCGTCAGATTCTCGCCCCAAAGCTGCAGCTGCAGGTCTTTGTAGGAGAGAGTGGCGGAAGCGCCGAGCTGCATATAGAAAGGCTGATGCAGAGTGTTTGACTCGTTCCAGTAAATCTTGCCTGTGCCGGTGGTGTGGACGTCTAAATCGAGCGACCAGTCACCCCGGAGGTCAATGGCGTAAACGGCTTGCAGGAAGAGGGTGTTGGAAGGCGCGTAAGGCACCGCTTTGCCTCGGAAATCGGCCTGACCGTTGTTGAAGCGGTGGAAGCGTGCGTGAGTATAACCCCAGGCCCCCCGTAGCAAAAGGTTCCTTGTGGGATTGCCTTCTACCGACAGCTCGCCTCCGAAGCTGTGAGTGCGGCCTGCGTTGGTCATGATGCGGCCGGTGGTGGTGCCGTCGGGGAACATCGTCAGCTGTTGGTCGCGGCAGTCGATGAAAAACAACGACACATCCGTGCGCAGACGCCTGTCGAGCAAGTCGATGTGGGCACCTGCCTCATAATTCCAGCTCTTCTCAGGCTTATAGCCCACAATTTTGTCAACATCGTAGGCATTGCCAATGCCCATTATGTTCATCAGGCGCTGCTGCAAAACGTCGCTGAACATCTGAGTGTTGAAGCCGCCGGCTTTATAGCCTTTTGTCCATGACACATAGCATGAAAGGTCTGTTGCCGGGCGCCAGGTAACGGCAATTTTGGGCAGCAGCTCCAGGAAATGCCGTGTTTCGCGACCCCGCTGGTTGATGTCTACCGGCACACGGGCAAAGACCTCACCGTCGTGATAGATGGTGTAGCCCGTGTTGCATTGCGAATGATAACGCAGCGTGGAGAGCTCGTAATCGAGCCTCAGACCGGCGGTGAAGGTGAATTCTCCGAGCTGATAATCGGCCTGGCCGTAAGCTGCCACACCGTAAGTGGGTATGGTGAAGTCGGAACCGAGGCGGAAGCTGCGTTCGTCCCAGCGGATGGGGTAGGCCGGGTTGGAAGCGTTGCGGTGATCTTCAATAAGAGTGGTGATGCCGGTGTCGCCGAACGTTACCGGAGCTAACATATCGTTGTGCTTGTAGAAGCCGAACAGGCCGCCTACCCACGTCAGGGCACCGGAGTTAAGACTGCGGGCCACAAAATCCTGCGTGAAGCCATATTCGCGTTTGCGCTGAGTGAGAGTGAAGAAATCTTGCGGCAGGAAATCTTGGTCAAGAGTCATGTTGTCGTGCAACAGCTGAAACGAGGTGATGCTGCTCACCGACACCTTGTCGGAGATGTTGAGCGTGGCTGTAAGGCCGTCGGTGATGAGGAAGCGGCGGTAGAAGCACGTGTCGTTGTATGCAATCTGCCCCGAAGCTACCGAGCGGTAAGGATAGCCGCTCTGATTGAGGTTGCTGATGAAGAAGGCGTTGGTGAGTCGGAAATTCGACGATGCCACCCAGTCGGTTTTGAATCTGCCTGCATACTGGCGTTCGCGGCCGGTCTTCTTGCCGTTGTAAGTGTTGGTGAAGAAGCCGTCGGTGCCTGAGGCCTGCGCTGTGAGCGAAAAACCTAATCGCTCTGAGTGTTTCCGGTAAGCCGACACAGATGCCCGGTAGGTGTTGGCGCTTCCGTATTCGCCCTGAGCCCTGACGCCTTGCCACGATAACGGCGACAGGGTGGTGATGTTGATGAGTCCGCAGAGCGTATTGCGGCCAAACAGAGTTGATTGTGGACCCCGCAGCATTTCCATGCGCACAATGTCGGGGATGTCGAAATCGTAAGCGTCTTTGTTGAGGAAAGGCACGTTGTCAACGGTGAGACCCACGGCTGCCTGGTCCATGCGCGCGCCCAATCCTCTCACATAAATTGAGGAGGTGATGCGCGAGCCGTAATCAGGCACAAAGAAGTTGGGCACCACATCGCTCAGTCCTTTCAGCGCTTGTATGTTGAGCTGTTCGGCCTCTTTTCTGCCAATGACGGTGGCTGCCACGGCGTCGGGCAGTGTGGCTCCGTTGGCTTTGATAGCCACAACTTCCACTTCCTGCATCAGCACTGTGTCGGCATGTTCAGCCTCGGGCAGGGCCTTTGCTGACGTAAAGACCGCACATAACAGCAAAATATAGACTATTCGTTTCATTGGCAATGCAAAGTTCGCAATTTTCATTGAACCGTGGAATACCAAATTTTGAGGACAAAACCACCCCTCTCTTTTTTGCAGATATTGGGGAATTGCATTAACTTTGCAGATATGAAAAGCATCAGGGAGATATATAGGATAGGAGTGGGGCCATCGTCGAGCCATACCATGGGTCCGCGTTTTGCAGCCGAGGCATTTCTGAAAGACCATCACAGCGCAGCGGCATACGAGGTGACGCTTTACGGCAGTCTGGCCGCTACCGGCAAAGGGCACATGACAGATATTGCCATTCAGCAGGTTTTTGAACCCACGGGCCTGCCGCTGAAGATTATCTGGAAGCCGGACGTGTTCCTGGATTATCATCCTAACGGCATGACTTTCCGCACTCTTGATTCCGAGGGCTTCCCAACGTCGGAACAGACCTATTATTCTGTGGGTGGCGGCGCCATTGTGGAGGAGGGTCGTTCGCGTGGCGAACTGGCCGAGATTTACAATCTCAACACCATGACCGAGATAATGGAGTATTGCGACCGCACAGGGCGTAATTACTGGGAATATGTGGCTCAGTGCGAAACGTCGGATATCTGGGACTATCTAAGACGCGTGTGGAAAGCGATGAAGGAGGCTGTGGAGAGGGGTCTGGCTGCTGAAGGCCGTCTGCCCGGTCCGCTCAACCTGCGTCGCAAGGCAAGTACTTATCTGGTAAAGGCCGAGGGCTTTAAGGATAATCTGCGCACCCGCGGATTGACGTTTGCCTACGCTCTGGCAGTGAGCGAAGAGAATGCGTCGGGAGGGGTGATTGTAACAGCTCCCACGTGCGGCTCCTCGGGTGTGCTGCCAGGCGTGCTTTATCATATCTGGAAGAGCCGCGACATGGCCGAAGAACGTATTCTGCGTGCTTTAGCCACAGCAGGCCTGGTGGGTAACATCGTTAAACACAATGCTTCTATCTCCGGCGCTGAGGTTGGCTGTCAGGGCGAGGTAGGTGTTGCCTGCGCCATGGCGGCGGCTGCTGCCTGCCAGCTCTTCGGCGGCTCGGTGAAGCAGATTGAATATGCTGCCGAGATGGGTCTGGAACACCACCTCGGCATGACGTGCGACCCTGTGTGCGGTCTTGTGCAGATTCCGTGCATTGAGCGCAACGCTTATGCGGCTGCCCGTGCCCTTGATGCTAATATCTACGCCACTTTCTCCGACGGCGGACACCGTGTGAGCTTCGACCGTCTGGTGGCTGTGATGAAAGAGACAGGCCACGATTTGCCGAGCCTCTACAAGGAAACCAGCGAGGGTGGCCTGGCAAAGGCGCTTCAGGCAGGTCATGTAGAAGAACATTCATCAGCCTGCGCTGTGCGTAATGAGAATTTGTGATACTTTGACCCGTTTCGGTTGTTAAGTTTTTAGGCACTGTGCCGGATAGAAAATAGGATGAGTACTTTTACCGTGAATTTGCTCGGTTGCGGGTCAGCGAAGCCCTCGGTGCGTCATAACCAGTCGTGCACGGTGATTAATTTCCGTGAGGCTCTCTATATGATTGACTGCGGCGAAGGTGCGCAGCAGCAGATGCAGCGGATGGGTCTGAAATTCTCGCGCTTGCGCCATATTTTCATCACTCATCTGCATGGCGACCATATCCTGGGTTTGCCGGGATTGCTGCAGACGTTGAGTCTCAACGGCCATTGCGGCAAGGTAACTCTGCATACGTTTCGTGAGGGTATCAAGCTGATAGACCGCATACGGGCCTTTTTCGGTTATGAATTAGGCTATGAGCTTGAATACCATGAGCTGAAGCCGGAAGAGGGTGTTGTGCTCGACACTCCGGCTCTTACGGTTAACACTGTGCCGCTCAACCACAGGGTGGATTGCGTGGGGTATGTGTTCAGGGAAAAGGAGCGTTTGCGGCATCTCATCCCCGATATGCTCGAGTATCACCAGGTGCCCATTGCCTGGCGTCCGCGCGTAAAGGCAGGCGAGGATTTTGTGAAGGCTGATGGCACGGTGATTCCCAACTGTCATCTGACGCGGCCGGCGACTCCTTCGGTGAGTTATGCTCATCTCAGCGACTCGGCTTATGTGCCTGAATTGGCGGAAAAGGTCAAGGGCGTAACGTGTGTGCTGCATGATGCCACTTACGGCGACGATCGCGTACAACTGGCGGCAGAAAGGGGCCACAGCACAGCCCGTCAGGCCGCGCAATTGGCGCGTGACGCGGAGGCCGGAAAGCTGATTCTTACGCATTTCTCGTCGGCTTATCGCAGTGAGGCTCCGTTGTTGCAGCAGGCTCAGGAGGTTTTTGAAAACTCCATGCTGGCCAATGAGGGTCTGCGCGTGGCTCTCGATTAACTGATACCTAAAGATAAAAACTTAATCTATGAAAGCATTACTGATAAACGGTTCGCCGCATGAGTCAGGCAACACTCACAGGGCACTGGAAGAGGTGGCCCGGACGCTCCGCGAAGAGGGCGTGGAAACGGAAATCGTTTGGATTGGCAATAAGCCTATTCCCGGATGCATAGCTTGCTATAAGTGCAAGGAAACGGGTGTGTGCGTGTTCAATAGTGGTAGCTACACGGAGATTCGTGGCAAACTGGCCGACGCCGATGCCATTATTATCGGCACTCCGGTTTATTACGCAGGGGTGGCCGGCAGTCTTTGCTCGCTGCTCGACCGTCTTTTCTTCTCGGCAGGCAATCTGATGACCAGGAAGGTGGGTGCTTCGGTGGCTGTGGCGCGTCGTGCCGGTGCTGATTGTGCGCTCGACCGCATCGACAAGTATTTCTCTATCAACAATATGCCTATTGCCACGTCGCAATACTGGAATCTTGCTTACGGTCGGCTGCCGGGTGAGGTGAAGCAGGATGGCGAGGGTATGCAGACTATGCGCAACTTAGGCCACAACATTGCGTGGATGCTGCGCGGTCTCGACAGGGCTGACGCGCACCCGGAGAAGGGAGAGCGTATAGCAACTAACTTCATTCGCTGACATTCAAAGGCGGATTACGGAATAATTATGCTCAAAAAGATGCCCGGATTATCATTCTTGGTTTCCATTGTCTCTTTGAGCAAATATTTTTCGGGCAAAATTCGTTGTGATAAAAGTGGGGGAGTGGTAGGGCCTCCAATCGGTTAATGGTAATGCTTTTTAGATAACGCTATGAGAATTTTCAGGAACATATTGCTGTGGGTGTTAGGCTTTTTCTTTGTCTCCACCATTTTTGCAGTCTTGGTTTACCGATTTGTCCCGGTAAAGGTTACGCCTCTTATGGTGATTCGCTCTGTGAGTCCTAAGGGTACTGAAGCGCAGAAAAAGGCTGAGAAGCACTGGCAGCATGAGTGGGTAAGTTACGATGAAATCTCTAAATGGATGCCCCGTGCCGTGGTGTCCACTGAGGATGGCCGATTCTATCAGCATCACGGTTTCGACTTTGACGAGATTCAGAAAGCATACGAGGAGAGTAAAGAGGGTGGCAGGCAGCGTGGCGCTTCCACAATTTCGCAGCAAACAGCGAAGAATGTGTTTCTCTGGCCTAACCATTCCTGGGTGCGAAAGGGGCTTGAGGCTTATTTCACCGTATTGATAGAATTTTTCTGGCCTAAGGAACGCATTATGGAGGTCTATCTCAACAGCGTGGAGATGGGACCGGGCATCTACGGTGTGGAAGCGGCATCTCAGCATTATTTCCATTGTTCTGCGGCTGAGCTTACAAAGAGTCAGGCGGCGCTGATTGCTCTGTGTTTGCCTAATCCATTGGAGCGGAATCCTTCTGACCCGTCGGTCTATATGCTCAAACGCAAAAAGAAGATAATGCGATATATGTAGCCATTTGTGCTTGATTTGCCTCAATACTTCACTGTATAACTTTTAATGACAAATTAATGATACGTAAAGGCACTTTTGATGATGCAGCTGCCATTGCTGAGATTTTCAACTACTATGTGCAGACGAGTACGGTGATTTTCTCCAATACGCTGCTGTCTGCCGATGATATGAAGCAGAAGCTGGCTCCTATTGTCGGTCAGTTTCCTTTTTATGTCTGGGAGGAGGATGGTAAGGTGCTTGGGTACTGCTATGCGCATAAATTCCACCCTGATCCGGTTTATGCCGAGACTTGGGAACTGACTGCCTATCTCGACAAAAACGCTACGGGCAAGGGCATAGGCACTAAGCTGTTGCGATTTCTAATTGAGCAATGCCGACTTGCCGGCGCTCATACTTTAGTAACTTTCGTAACGGGAGGCAACGAGCCTTGCGAGCGCATGATGACCTCTCTCGGCTTCGTTCAGACCGGCATCATCCGTCAATCAGGCCACAAGTTCAACCAATACCTCGACGACGTCATCTACCAACTCCTTCTCTAACGCCACTGCACACACGTCCCTCTATCCTTCCCTGTTCCTCTTCCCAATTTCTTTCCCACAATCTTCGGCTATACCCCTTTTCTCAAAAATTTGTTTCGGCTCAGGGCTTTAGCCCCTCAATTACTCCTCTGCCGCTTTTTGCTTAAGAGGAAGAAGCTTCAGACGCCCGGTTTTTCGCCCCAATTTTGCTCCCTTTCATCGGGAAAAGCAAAAATTTAGGCTGCGCCAAGCATCCGGCGCAGCCTAATATTATGAGTGATAATTTCTCTAAGTGAAGCTAGGCTTCTGTTTATCGAATCATGGCAAACAGGTCGGTGGCCGTTTCGCTGACATGGCTCAGCTCGCCATAGAAGCAGCTTACGATACCCATTGCAAGGATGCCTGCAATGCAGAGCCACATTCCCACACGTTCGGTGCAGGCGCTGCGGAACTGAGGAATGACAGGTTCGCTGGGGTTAATCCACATTGCCTTCACTACCAGCAGATAGTAGTAGAGGGAGATGATGGTGTTCACCAACGCTATCAGCACGAGAATGTATAGCGCCATGCTGCCGGTTGAGGTAGCGGCGGTGAAGATCATGAACTTCGAGAAGAATCCTGCAAAGGGAGGTATACCTGCCAGGGAGAAGAGTGCCAGGGTCATGGCGAAACTCAACCAAGGATTGGTCTTGTGAAGGCCGTCGTAGTCGTTCATGTCTACCTTTCCGGTCTTGTTCTCTATTGCGGAGATTACTGCGAAGACGCCAAGGTTGCTGAAGACATAGACGATGATGTAGAAGAGCATGGACGCCAGGCCGATGGTGTTGGCGGCGATGATGCCCAACATGATGTATCCGGCCTGCGACACTGAGGAGAAGGCCATGAAGCGCTTCATGTTGCGCTGACGGATGGCAAACAGGTTACCTACTGTGATGGTGAGGATTATTACGGCATACATCATCCATTCCCAAACGTTGGAATAAACGGTGCCGAACACCTGGCAGAGTATAACCAGAAAGGCGAAGGCTGCTGATCCTTTGCTGATTACCGACAGATAAGAGGTTACGGCTGTGGGAGCTCCCTGATAAACGTCGGCTGTCCAGAGATGGAAGGGTACCAGCGAGAGTTTGAAGCCGAGGCCTGAGATGACGAAGGCAACTGCTATGATAAGCATGGAGGAGTGTGAGCCTTTGACAATCTGGGCGGCGATGTCGTTGAAATAGAGGCTGCCGCCGCTCAGGGCGTATGTGAAGCTGACGCCAAACAACAGGATGGCCGATGAGAAGACTGCCGTCATTATGTATTTGATGGCTGCTTCGTGGCTCTCATAGCGGTTTTTGTTGAAGGCAACCATTGCTGCCAGGGGCAGTGAGGCGCTTTCCAAGCCGATGATGAAGAGCAGGAAATGACGGGCCGAAATCATCAGATACATGCCGAAGAGTGTTACCAGCAACAGCTCAAAGAACTCGCCGCGGCGTATGGAGCCTTCCTCGCTGTCTATCCATTGCTGACATTGCAGTATGACCAGGAAGACGCCTAAGTTGAGTATGCCTTTTATGGCCACGCAAACTTGTGTGTTCACATACATGCCGCCAAAGGCTTCAGTGCTTTGAATGGGTATGAACCACATCGCTACTGTGATAAGCCCGAAGAGCACAAGGGTGATGGGCGTAAGCGCTTTTTGCGCTTTCTTGCCGAAGAATATGTCGACAAGCAGAACTATTATGAATACCGCGAGCACTAAAAGCTCTGGGTACATGGTTACGAACTGTGAATAGTTAATGTCCATATCGTTGAGTATCGAATTGGCTTTCTGGATTCTGTTGAAATCTGGTTAGCAATTCTTTAATTTATCAAACTCCAAGTGCTTTGATTATAGGACCGAAGCTAAATTCGATAGCTTCGCTTATCCAGTTGGGGAAACAGCCTATGCCGGCGATGCAGACTATGAGCGTAACAGTGCTTACGCGCTCAAACCATGTTGCGTCGGTAAGGGCGAGGTGATGTTCATCCTGTACTTTGCCCAGCAGCAGCTTGCCAACAACACGCAGGATGTAAACTGCGGTGATGACGATTGATGTTGTGGCGGCAATAACGAAGATGCGGTGGAAGAGGTCGGCGTTCTGGAACGAACCGAAGAAGATGGTCATTTCGGCAACGAAACCGCTGAGACCCGGGAGACCGAGCGATGCGAAACCGGCTATCATATAGCAGACGCCGAGGTAAGGCATGATTTTCATCAGACCTCCCATCTGGCGGATGTCGCGGGTGTGCGTGCGGCCGTATATCATACCGATGAGGGCGAAGAAGAGGGCCGTCATCAGACCGTGGCTGAGCATCTGTAGGATAGCGCCGGTCATTGCAGTGGCGTTAAGCATCAGAATGGCGAACAATACCATGCCGCAGTGCGACACTGATGAGTAGGCGTTGATGTATTTGAGGTCCGTCTGTACGCAGGCTGAGAAGGCGCCGTAGACGATTGAGATGCCGGTGAGGATGATGAATATCCAGGCCAGTTCGTTGGCTGCCTGAGGCAGCAGGAAGATGGCAATACGGAAGCAGCCGTAGCCGCCAAGCTTCATCAGTACGCCGGCGTGAAGCATTGATACTGCCGTGGGCGCCGAAGCGTGGCCGTCGGGGCTCCATGTGTGGAAGGGGAACATGGCGCCGAGTACGCCGAAGCCAACGAAGGTGAAGGGGAACAGGAACGTCTGCCAGCCATGGCTGATGGCATTGTTGTGAGAAATCTCAAGTATGTTCCATGTGAGCTGCGAGGGGTCGGTGGCCGAGTGCCAGTAGATGCCGAACAAGCCGAGCATCAACAGAGCCGAACCACCCATCAGCATCAGGGTAAGCTTCATTGCTGAATACTCCTTGCGTCCCGTGCCCCAAACGCCGATGAGCAGATACATGGGGATAAGGGCTATCTCGTAGAACATGAACATGGTGAACATGTCGATGGAGATGAAGAATCCGAACACACCCATGCTCAGCAGAGCGAACCACAGGAAGAAGTTCTTGGGCAGCGGATCTATTTTCCACGAAGCGAATGTTCCGGCGAATACTATGACTGCCGACAGCAATATCATGAATACGGAGATGCCGTCAACACCTATTGCCAGGTGTATGTTAAGGGGCTCATACCACATCCAGCTGCCGGTAAACAGCATTTCATCTTCAATACCGGCGCCGCGCATTTGCAGGAACTGAACTACAAGCACTATGGCCAGTATCATCAGTGCGCTTGAGCATACCACCATTACGGTGCGTATGGCATTCATGCCCCGGTTGTTACACAGGCCGAGTCCCGCAAGCATGATGAGCGGAATGACTACAAACCAAATCAGAATATTTTCAAACATAATCGTTTCTTTGTCTTCAGGTTTTTTAGATCTTACTCGCGCCCTGAGGCGTGAGTAAGGTGGCTTGTGTTAGAGTAATGCTATCCAGGTTATTATTGCCAGTGCAACGGCGCCAAGGAAGTACCACAATACGTAGGTCTGGATACTGCCTGACTGCATGCCGCGGATGGCAAACGATGTTTTCTGAGTAATCTTGGCGAAGCCGTCCATGGTGGCGTCGATGACGTGGCGGTCAAACCATGCGATGGATTTGCAGATGATGCCGAAGATGAATTTGTGCGTTACGAACATATACATCTCGTCCCAGTAGAAGCGGCGGTTGGCTGCCTGCCACAGTCCGGGGAATGCGGCTTTCAGTCGTGCGGGCTTCGGATTCTCTTTATAATACATCCAGGCTGCGAAAGCTATGGCGATGACGGCTACGATAAGTGAGGTGGCTGCCACCGATGCCTCAATGTGGATGTGATAGGGGAGACCGTTCCAGGTAACCAGTTCGCCGAAAGGTATGAAACCGGCTACACAGCTCACGGCTGCCAGGAAGATAAGAGGTACCGACATCTGCCAGGGTGCGTCGTGCGGACGATGCTCTTTGTAATGCGGGTTCTCTTTCCACCAGAATACCAGGAAGTACATGCGGAACATATAGAAGGCGGTGAGGCCTGCTACCATGGTCATCCAGGCGCCCCAGAACCAGTGGCGCTGGAACATGGCTGCCAGCATTTCGTCTTTGCTGAAGAAGCCCGAGAAGGGGTAGATACCTGCAATGGCCAGACAGCCTATAAGGAAGGTGATATGGCAGATAGGCATGTATTTGGCCATGCCTCCCATGGCGGTATAGTTGTTTGAATGAACTGCATGAATCAGGGCGCCTGCACCGAGGAAGAGCAATGCTTTGAACATTGCGTGTGTGAAGAGATGGAACATGCCGGCCATGTAGCCGAGACCGCCGTAATGACCGTTAACCTCTCCCGTGTAAGCTACGCCAAGAGCTACCATCATGAATGCAATCTGCGATATGGTGGAGAAGGCGAGAATACGTTTGATATCTATCTGCGCGCAAGCCACGGCTGCGGCGTAGAAGGCTGTGATGGCACCCACACATGTTATGAACGTCATGGAGGCGTCTACAACGCAGTATACCGGGAACATGCGGGCTACCAGATATACGCCGGCAACTACCATGGTGGCAGCGTGGATCAGGGCCGACACGGGTGTCGGGCCTTCCATGGCGTCGGGCAGCCAGATGTGCAGAGGCATCATTGCCGATTTACCCATACCGCCTACAAATATCAGCACCATGGCCCAGGTGATTACGGAAGCGCCCATGAAGGTTGCGCCGCCTGCCTGAGTGAGTACCTGACTCGGATTGGAGGTAAGCTCAACAAAGTTGAATGTGTTGGTATAGTAGCTGAGTATGAGTATGCCGATGAGGAAGCCTAAGTCAGCAAAACGTGTTACTATGAATGCTTTCTTCGATGCTGAGACAGCGCTCGGCAGTTTGTAGTAGAAGCCGATGAGCAGATATGAGCTGACACCTACAAGCTCCCAGAAGATGTACATCTGGAAAATGTTGGTGGCAACCACCAGTCCTAACATTGAGAAGCTGAACAGCGACAGGAAGGCATAATAGCGCTGGAAGCCTTGTTCGCCCTCCATATAGCCCCAGGAGTAGAGATGCACCATAAACGAGATGGTGGTAATCACCACGAGCATCATGGCGGCAATGGGGTCGAGCAGGAAGCCCAGATGCACTATCAGTTTGTCGGTAAAGGCAAGCCACTCTACATTGAATACAGTGTAGATTTGACGAACGCCGTCTACGATAAAGTCAGGCGAGCCGCTAAAGAAGTATGTGAATGCCACTGTATAGGCAAGCACGGTGGTAACGCCCATGGCAAAGATGCCTATCAGGCCGGCCAGCTTATGGCTCATTTTCATTCCCGTCAGTCCTAAGAGCAGGAAGTTGAAGAGGGGAATGGCCAGAATCAAGAGCGGTAATGTGATCTCCATGGCCTTAGAATTTCAATTTATTTATCTCGCGTACATTGGTGTTGCCCACTGCACGGTAGATGTTAATGATGATGGCTATTGCCACTGCTGTTTCTGCAGCAGCAATGGCTATGGCGAACAATGTGAAAATCATGCCCTCCATGTGGTCGGGGTAAAGGAATCTGTTGAAGACCACGAAGTTGAGGTCTACAGAGTTGAGCATCAGCTCAAGCGAAATGAGCATGGCGATGAGGTTGCGGCGCGTGATAAAGCCGAAGAGACCGCAGACAAACATCACTACGCTCGGCACCAGGTACCATAACATATCTATATTCATGTCTCGATGCTTATTTTTTACGTGCTACGGTAACTCCGCCAATGATGCATGCCAGCAACAATACGCTGACTGCCTCGAAGGGGAGCAGATACTCAAATTTTTCGGTCCCTACCATGGCTTTGCCAATGGCGTGCATATCAATGGGGTGTTCTGCTATGCTTGCCAGTGTTGACTGCTCATTGAGCAACGGCATATGGAACAGGGCCCATCCGAGTGCTACGACGCCTATCAGGGAAGCTATGACGCCCACCACTCTGCGGTGATGTGCTATGAGAGGAGCCTTTTCTCCGGGTTTGGTGGTGAGCAGGATAGCGAACACGAACAGCACCATGATGCCGCCGGCATATACGGCTATCTGCACCGCACCGAGAAATTGATATCCAAGCTGGAAATAAAAGACTGCCGTGCCGAGGAGCACGAAGAGCAGATACGTGGCTGCCCGGAGAATGCGACGGGTGGTAACTGTCAGCACGCTGAAGACTATCACCGATATCGCAATCACAAAGTAAAGTACGATAAATCCTGGCGTTTCCATATCTTATTTTTGATTTTCAGTGTTGGAAGGAGCAGCAGCCTGTTCCTGCGGTTTATCAGCAGCGTTAGCTTCGGGAGCGGCAGCTGCTTTGGCGGCGGCTTCGCGCTCGGCTTTTATGCGGGCTGCTTTAGCCTTGGCGGCGGCTATAATGGCCGGATCAACTTGAGGCTTGGGTGCCGGTGCATCCTCTTTCTCGGGAAGATAATTGAGGGTCTTGACAAGGCTGTCGCGGCTGAATGTGGCCTGCTCGAAGTCGTTGCTGAACTCAAGGGCATTCTGCGGGCACGATGTTACACAGAGCATGCAGAAGGTGCATGAACCCAAGTCGTACGTATACTTGTCGAGTTTGCGCTTTTTCTTGCCGTCGGGTGTCTCAACCATTTTGGTGGTGAGATGAATGGTGCCGTTGGGGCAATTCATCTGACAGATGCCGCAGCCGATGCATTTATGCCTGCCCTCTTCATCATATTTGAGGGTAAGTTCGGCGCGGAAACGGTCTGCTATGTCAAGTGTGGAACGGTTTTCGGGATAGCACTCTGTAATCTTTTTGGTTACAAGCTCTTTACCCGTAACTTCCATACCCTTGACAAGGCTTTTCAAGCCCTGACCAACTCCCTGGAAATATTCTTTTATACTACTCATGATGTCAATTATACTCTAACACTATTTGTCAACCTGGCCACCCAGAATGTCGAGCAGTTCTGTGGTGATGCCTTGCTGACGCAGCTTATTGTATTCAAGCTGCAGTTCCTCCTGCAGTTTCTTGGCATTATCATTGGCTGCCTGCATGGCCATGATGCGGGCTGCTTGTTCGGAGGCTCTGTTCTGAATGGTTACTTCTTGCATCAGCGACAGCACGAACATGGGCAGAACCTGGCCGAAAATGCTGTTGGCGTCCGGTTCAAAGATGTACATGATGTCTGAGTGAAGACCCTTCTGCTGCTGCATGGCCTCGCCTGCAAGGTCGTCGCTGTTTACCGGGAAGAGCTGTTCCACCTTGGGGCGCTGGCGTCCTATGGTGTAGAACTTCATATAAACGACTTCCACGGCATCGAGCCGGCCTTCCTCAAAGTCTTTCTGCAGACCCAGAGTGAAGTCGTTCACCACTTCGCCTTCCATCTTGGAGTTTACGCCGTCAACCACGGTACATTCCACACTAACGGTTTCCTCGGCGTATTTCTCAACTATGCGACGCATTTTCCGGCCCACGGGATAAAGCTCTATCACACAATCGGATCCGTAGGCAGTACGCCAGGCACGCACATTTTCGTGAAGAAACTTAAAGATGTTCACGTTATAAGCGCCGCATAAGCCGTCGTCGCTGCCGTAAACAACCACGCCAAGACGTTTGACTTCGCGTGTTGTCATCAGCGGCGAAGAATAATTTTCACCGGCCTTGAGCAGATGACCCATTATCTGCTTTATCTGGTCTTTGAAGGGCGACAGGCGTTTCAGCTCCTGCTCGCTCTTGCGGACCTTGGCCGACGAAATCATCTTCATGGCGCCTGTGAGTTTTTCACTCGAGGCAACCGTGCCGATGCGCGTTTTGAGTTCTCTCAGTGTAGCCATTTAGTTGTATATTATTTGCCGGTTGCTTTGCTTGCTTTTGCCGGTGCCAGGCCTGCTGATACCTGAGCTGCCACTTGGTCGAGTATGGCTGTTACCTCATCCGTAAGTTTGCCGGCTTTTATCTGGTCGAGCACATCAGCACGATGGCTGGCTTCAAGAATCTGTATAAACTGACGCTCGAACTCTTCCACTTTGTTGATGGGCACGTCTTTGAGCAGACCGTTGACGCCGCAATAGATTACAGCTACCTCGTTTTCAACAGCCCAGGGATGATACTGCGGCTGCACAAGCAGAGTCTGGTTTTTGCGGCCACGGTCGATGACTGCGGCAGTTACGGGGTCGATGTCGCCACCGAATTTGGTGAAGGCCTCAAGCTCACGATACTGAGCCTGAGCAATCTTCAGCGTACCGGCCACCTTCTTCATAGGCTTAATCTGGGCGCTGCCGCCTACACGGCTAACGGAGATACCTACGTTTACGGCCGGACGGATACCCTGGTTGAAGAGGGCTGTCTCAAGGAAGATCTGACCGTCGGTAATTGAAATTACGTTTGTGGGGATATATGCCGAAACGTCGCCTGCCTGAGTCTCGATGATGGGGAGAGCGGTGAGTGAGCCGCCGCCTTTCACTATGGGCTTGAGCACCTCGGGAAGGTCGTTCATGCTCGCTGCCACCTCCTGGTTGTCGATAATCTTTGCTGCACGTTCCAACAGACGGCTGTGCAGATAGAAGATATCGCCGGGATAAGCCTCACGTCCTGACGGGCGTTTCAGGATAAGAGAAATCTCACGATAGGCCACAGCCTGCTTTGAGAGGTCATCGTAAACGATAAGGGCGTCGCGACCGGTATCGCGGAAATATTCGCCGATTGCAACGCCTGCAAACGGTGCGTAATAGCGCATGGAAGCCGAGTCTGAGGCCGAAGCGGCTACGACAACGGTGTAGGGCATTGCACCGAATTTCTCGAGCGTGTGCACTGTTGAAGCTATTGAAGAAGCCTTCTGGCCTATTGCCACGTAGATGCAATATACGGGTTTGCCGGCTTCGTAATTGGCACGCTGGTTGATGATGGTGTCAATGGCAATTGCCGTTTTACCAATCTGGCGGTCGCCGATGATGAGCTCACGCTGTCCGCGGCCAATAGGTATCATTGAGTCGATGGCTTTCAGACCGGTCTGCAAAGGCTGCTTCACAGGCTGACGGAAGATAACGCCGGGAGCTTTGCGCTCCAGAGGCATAAGAAGCTGTTTGCCGTCGATGGGCCCTTTGCCGTCGATGGGTTCGCCGAGAATGTTGATGACACGGCCGAGGAGGCCTTCGCCTACCGGAATGGAGGCAATTTCGCCGGTACGGCGCACTGTCATATTCTCGCTTACGCTGTTTATGTTGTTGAGAAGCACCACGCCTACGTTGCTTTCCTCAAGGTTGAGGGCAACGCCTTTAACGCCGTTCTCGAATTCTACAAGCTCATTGGCACGTACGTTTTCAAGGCCGTAGACGTGAGCCACGCCGTCGCCTACTTCGAGCACGGTGCCCACTTCCTCGAATTTGACCTTGTTGTTGACGTTTTCGAGCTGCTGTTTCAGAATGTCGGATATTTCGCTTGGGTTGAGCATCTTGTTAGTTGCTGCTTATAAGGTTTTGACGTAACTGTTGTAACTCATTGCTGATGGATGCGTCCATCTTGACATTGTCCACAAACACCTGGAATCCTCCAATGAGTTCCGGATTTATCTCCATGGAATACTCAAATGTACGGTTGGGGAAGGATTTTTGCACCAGATGCCGGATTCTTTCCATGCGGTCGTCCGGTAGGGGTTTGGCTGTTATGATTCGCACGCGTGAAATGTGATTTTCATTTCTGTAGATGTCACAGTAAGCCAGACAGATGGCATACATGAATTCCTCGCGGTGTTTGTCAATTACGAGCTTTACCAGAGCCTTGAAGTCGTCTTCGTAAAGGTTTCCGGCGGCCTCTTTCATAAGTAGGAGCTTATCGGAGGCTGCAATGTATGGGTTGGAGAGAGTGCGCTGCAACGTCGGGTTGTCAGCAAAGGCTTTTACCACAGCCTTCATCTCCTCATACACTGCCGCGATTTTGTCGTGTTCCTTCGCGATCTTGTACAGGGCTTTGGCATAACGCCGGGCTATAAGGCCGTTGTCCATGATTCAACTGTGGTCTTAGTTTTTGTTTTTCTCCATTTCGTCGAGCAGTTTGTCGGCCAGAGCCTGCTGCTGCTTGTCGTCGGCCATCTGCTGCCGTACTAATTTCTCGGCGATTGCAACGGAGAATTTACCCACTTCCTGACGCAGCTGACGCTCAGCTTCCTTGCGACTTTGGTCAATGGACACCTTGGCGGCGTCCATGACCTTTTTAGCCTCGTTGGAAGCCTCTGTGCGGGCTTCGTCTATTATTTGGGTCTTCATTTTCTCAGCTTCGCGCAGGATGTCGGCCTGTTGCTTACGGGCATCATCTATTACCTTTTGAGCGTCGGTACGTGCCGAGTCAAGTTGTTCTTTGGCCTGACGGGCATATTCTACGCCCTGGTCAATGCGGTCGGCCCGCGAATTCATGGTTTTGATTATCATGGGCCATCCCCATTTGGCAAGTATCAGAAACAATACCAGGAATGCGATGAACATCCAGAAGACCAGTCCGAAATCGGGCGTGAAGAGTTCCATAATGAAGACTTTTTAGTCGGTGGGTAGGGTTGTTTTCTTGTTAATGCTGAATAGCTGATTTTTTTAGAGGAACAGGGCGAGTGCCGATACGATGACGGCGAACAGTGCCACACCCTCAATAAGGGCAGCGATTACAATCATGTTGCTACGGATGTCGCTGGCAGCTTCCGGTTGACGTGCGATAGCCTCCATGGCCGACGAACCGATTTTGCCGATGCCGAAGCCGGCGCCTATTGCTGCGATGCCTGCGCCGAGGGCTGCGCCAAGAGCGCCAAGTGCCAGTTCGGCTACGAGAATCATTGATAACATGGTGTGTTGTTAGAGTTTAGTGGTTTATGTTTTGTTTATTGTTTTTTCTTTATGCGAGTCCGGCGTGTTGCGGATTTTCGTCTCTCTTGATTTCTTCTGCTACTTCGTCATCTATGCTCTTGTGGTGCTCTTCCTGCACTGCCAGCGAGATGAAGATGGTTGACAGCATGGTGAACACGTATGCCTGGATGAAGCTTACCAGCACATCGAGAGCAAGCATGAAGATTGAGAAGAGGATGGATATTACCACCGAGCTGCCTGTGGCAGCGGCGCCGAAGACCGCGAAGATGAAGATAAGCACCGTAAGAGTGATTACTATCATGTGGCCGCCCATCATATTGGCAAACAGACGGACGCACAAGGCTGCCGGCTTGGTGAATATACCGAAGATTTCTATAACCTGCATTATGGGCAGCGGACATTTCAGCCAGATAGGCACATCGGGCCAGAATATCTCTTTCCAGTAATGCTTGTTGCCATGAATGTTTACCATAATGAAGGTAAGGAACGCCAGTACCAGCGTTATGGCTATGTTGCCCGTGAGGTTGGCGCCACCGGGGAAGATGACAACCAGTCCGAGCAGGTTCATTATCAGGATAAAGAAGAAGCAGGTGAGCAGATAGGGTGCAAACTTGTTTGCTTTATCCTTCAGAGTGTCGCGGATTACACCAGTGTAGATGAAATCAACCAGAAGCTCGATGAAGCCCATACCCTTGCGGGGTGTCTTGAAGCCATACTTCTTGTAATGGCGCACCAGAATGCGACACAGCAGCCAAACTATGAATGCGGCTATGAACAGGGCGCAAACATTCTTTGTGATGGAGATGTCGATGGGCTTGTATTCGCGGTAATATGTGCCTTTGCCGTCGGCTTCGTAATATACATAACCGGGCACAACCACATGTTCGCCGTTTTCAACCTTTTCAGTCTTAGCAAGGTCTTCGGCCTGTTTGAATACCGATGCTTCCTCGTCAGCGTCGAGCGGGAAAATCTCCACCACTTTGTTCTTATGCTGCGAGGTGTGGGCAATGAGGAACATATATTCCTTGTCGCCTTTGGTGATTTTATGAATCACCGGCACCAGTTCTTCTCTGTACGAAGTCTTAACCTTGCCGTCTTTGTCGAGCTTCGATTCCTTGATTACTTCCACATCGGTGAGCTTCGACGATGAGAAAGAATGCCAGGTTCCGTCTTGCGCACGAACAATCACCGGCAGCGGAATGCGATAGATGTGGGCGAAAGGCACTTCCCAGCCATAACCGTCGCCGAGATGGTGGAAAATTATCTCCTTAACGTCCAGGCTCGATTCCTCTTTAGCTGAGTCTGCCTGCTCGGGAGCGGCAAGAGCTGTGGAAGGCACTGCCAGACACATCAGCAGAGGCGTAAGGATGTATAGAAGTTTTGACTTTGATATCATAATTGTGTCAGGCAACGGTTAGTACACGCATACGTCAACCTTGTTATTCTCCACATCCACAAGACCGCCTTTTATGTCAATATGGCTTTCTTGTTCCATGTCGTCGAGGTATCTGACCCGACCGGGAGTAAGGACGGCTATAAGGGGCGCATGGTTGCGCAACACCGTGAAGCTGCCGGCCGAACCGGGCAGTGTAACGGCTTTCACCGACCCCTCGAAGAGCACTTCCTGTGCCGAGATTATGCGTAGTGTCATCCTGTATCTAATTCGCGCTGCCTTGTCCGGCGGGACTCCGGCGGCGAGGTTTGTATTCTTCTTGTTATCCTACTTCGGCAAGCATCTTCTTGCCCTTCTCTATGGCCTCGTCAATGGTGCCGACGTTGAGGAAGGCTTGTTCGGGATATTCGTCTACTTCGCCGGCAAGAATCATCTTGAAGCCGCGAATGGTCTCCGACAGGGGTACCATGACGCCGGGCAGGCCGGTGAACTGTTCTGCAACGTGGAAGGGCTGCGACAGGTAACGCTGGGCACGACGTGCGCGATTTACCGTGAGCTTGTCTTCGTCGCTGAGCTCATCAACACCCAGGATGGCGATGATGTCCTGCAGGTCGTTGTATTTCTGGAGAAGCTGTTTAACTTCCTGAGCCACATTGTAATGCTCTTCGCCTATGATGTTGGGGTCGAGGATTCGAGATGTTGAGTCCAGGGGGTCAACTGCCGGGTAGATGCCAAGCTCCGAAATCTTACGGCTAAGCACTGTGGTGGCGTCAAGGAACGAGAACGTGGTGGCGGGAGCCGGGTCCGTAAGGTCGTCAGCCGGCACGTAGATAGCCTGCACTGAGGTGATTGAGCCGTTCTTTGTAGAGGTGATACGTTCCTGCAGAGCACCCATCTCCGAAGCCAGCGTAGGCTGATAACCTACTGCCGAAGGCATACGGCCGAGAAGTGCCGATACCTCGGAGCCGGCCTGAGTGAAACGGAAGATGTTGTCGATGAAGAGCAGCACATCTTTGCCGCCTCCCTCATTGTCGCGGAACTGTTCAGCCACCGTAAGGCCTGAAAGGGCAACACGCAGACGGGCACCCGGCGGTTCGTTCATCTGGCCGAACACCAGCGTGGCCTGCGAGTTGTTGACTTCCTTCATGTCAACATCTGCAAGGTTCCATTCGCCCTTTTCCATGCCCTCTTCAAACTTCTTGCCGTATTTCATTACGCCGCTCTCAATCATTTCGCGGAGCAGGTCGTTACCTTCGCGGGTACGTTCGCCCACGCCGGTGAATACAGAGAAGCCGTTGTGGCCTTTGGCAATGTTGTTGATAAGCTCCATGATGAGCACCGTCTTGCCTACACCGGCGCCGCCAAACAGACCAATCTTGCCACCCTTTGAATAGGGTTCCAGCAGGTCGATTACCTTGATACCTGTGAAAAGGATTTCGGTAGATATAGCCAGTTCGTCAAATTCGGGAGCGGGCTGGTGTATGGGGCGCAGATTTTCGCGATTCAGGTCGGGCAGGTGGTCGATAGGTTCACCGATCACATTCAGCAAACGTCCTTTTACTTGTGCGCCGGTCGGCACGGCTATGCCGCGGCCCAGATAATCGGCTTTTACACCGCGACGCAGACCATCGGTGCTCTCCATGGCTACGCAGCGCACTGTGTCTTCGCCTATGTGCTGCTCTACCTCGAGTATCAGAGTCTCGCCGTTCTCGCGGTCAACTTTCAGAGCGCCGTAAATAGGGGGCACCTGGTTGTTGTCGCCTTCAAACATTACGTCAACCACGGGGCCTATGACCTGGGTTACTGTGCCTGTGAGGGTGCTCATTTTTTTTCTCTGTGGTAATTTATTTGAGGTGTTGTTTTATTCGATTCGGATGGTCAGATTACTGACCGATAAAGTTTTGAGGAACTTTCAAGTACCAGTCCATAGCCACGCAAACAGCCATCAATACGAGGTTAGCCAGCGCGAAGGGCATGAGGTATTTCCATTCAAAGCTGAGCATCTGGTCAATTCTGATGCGGGGGAATGTCCATTTGAACCAGATGATTACAAAGCTTACGAAGAAGGCTTTGAGCAGGAACCATACTATGGAGGGTATATAGTTCATTACATCGTTGAAGCCATCCCATCCGGGGATATGCAGCGGCATCCAACCGCCAAGGAACATAAGGCTGGCGATACCCGACACGATGAAGAGGTTGAGGTATTCGGCCAGGTAGAAGAAGCCGAAGTGAATGCCGGAGTATTCCGTGTGATAACCTGCTGTAAGCTCATGTTCAGCCTCGGGCAAGTCAAACGGTCCACGGTTTGTTTCGGCTGTGGCGGCAATGATATAGATGATGAAAGCTATCAGAGCCGGGATATGACCCTGGAAGATGAACCATGCGTAATTTTGCTGCTCTACAATCTCGCTGATGCTCATGGTGCCCGACAGAATCACTATTGTGAGGATTGCCAGACCGAGCGACAGCTCATAGCTGACCATCTGTGCGCCTGAACGCATAGCGCCGATGAGGGTGTATTTGTTGTTCGATGACCAGCCGGCAAGAAGGATGCCGAGCACGCCGACGCTGCTCACTGCCAGCACAAAGAAGATGCCGATGTTGAAATCAATTATCTGCAGACCGTTGCCCCAGGGAAGACAAGCCAGCATTGTTACCGACGAGGTGATGACAATGTAGGGTGCCAGTTTGAAGAGGAACTTATCAGTGTTCTTGAGGCAAATCAGCTCCTTGATAAGGATCTTGAACATGTCGGCGAACACCTGCAGCACACCCCATTTGCCCACACGCATAGGACCGAGGCGGCATTGGAACCAGGCGCAAAGCTTACGCTCGTAGAGAATATAGAAGAGTGCCAGTACGGTGTACGTCAGAAGTACCAGAACGGCGATTATCACACATTCTATAAGAACGACCAGCCAGTCGGCCATTCCGGTAGATGTCAGCAAGTTGTTGAACCAGCTTGTTATGTTGCCAAAATCGTACATTGGTTATCGTTTTTAATTCATATTGCAAAGACCCGTAGAAAGGGGCTGTTGAAATCTCTGTTTTACAGGTTTTGCAGTTTCTGAAAAATTTCTGTTGTTAACGATCTATATCGGGGATTACGAAGTCGAGTGCTGCGCCGATGGTAATGAGGTCGGCAATCATGTAGTTGGCACAAGTGAGGTCCATTACGCCAACCAGGTTGAAACACGGGCTTTGGAAGTGAACGCGGGCAGGCGTTTTCTCACCGGTTGATTCGATGAACACGCCGAAGGTGCCGCGCGAGGCTTCCACTTGCTGATACCAGCGTCCGGCGGGAAGTTTGATGATGCGGGGCACCTGAGCGCGGATGTCGCCTTCAGGAATATTGTCAACCAGCTGTTCAAGAATCTTCACGCTCTCTTCAATCTCGCGCATACGCACCATGTAACGTGCGTATGAGTCGCAACCGTCGGCCAGTACCTCGTTGAAGTCAAGCTCGGAATAGATGCTGTAAGGGTGCTTCTTGCGGCAGTCGCAGCTGAAGTTGGAGCCGCGGCCCGAAGGACCTGTTACGCAGTAATTGATGGCATCTTCGCGGCTCAGATGGCCAACATTTTTCAGTCGGTTGAGAGCTATGATGTTGCCCGAGAATACCTTGTGGTACTCCTTGAGAGCCTTGGGCATTATGGCGCACAGCTCCTTGACGTCTTTCTGGAAGTCTGGATGCAGGTCGGCTATCACACCGCCAATCACGTTATAGTTCATCGACATACGGGCGCCGCAAGTCTTTTCAAAGATGTCGAGCACACGTTCGCGTTCGCGGAATCCGTAGAAGAAACAGGTAGTTGCACCGAGGTCCATGCTGGTGCAGCCGAATGACAGAAGGTGGCTTGATATACGCATCAGCTCGTCCATCATCACGCGAATCACCTGAGCACGACGGGGTACCTCTATGCCGAGAGCTTTCTCAATGCACATACAGAGGCAATGGCGGTTCTGATGAGCCGACATATAGTCCATACGGTCGGTGAAATGGAGCATCTGCGGGTAGGTGAGACCTTCGCAGAGTTTCTCAATGCCGCGGTGTATGTAACCCGAAACCACATCAACCTTCTTCACCGTTTCGCCGTCAACGGCAGCGCGGAAACGCATCACACCGTGCGTTGACGGGTGCTGCGGGCCGATGTTGACAACGTAATCCTCAGCCTGGAATACTTTATAGTCGCGGCGTTTTACATTGCCATTCTCATCCTCTTCAAGAGTATAGGTGTTGTCCTCGTCCTTCTCATCTTCAAGACGGATGGGGTTCAGCTCCGGATTGGCGTCATAGTCCTTGCGGAGAGGATAACCAACCCAGTCGTTGCGCAGGAAGAAACGGCGCATATCGGGGTGTCCAATGAACTCGATGCCGAAGAAATCATACACCTCGCGTTCCTGGAAGTTAGCAACCTTCCAGATGTCGCTTACCGAATGCAGACGCGGCTGAGTGCGGTCGGCCGTTTCAACACGGACGCAAATCATTTCCCAGTCGCGGTCAGTAGAAGTCAGGTAATAGAGGCAGCCGAGCGTCTCGGTCCAGTCCATGCCTACCACGGCGGTAAGCATATCGAAGCCGTAACGGTCGCGCAGCTCGAGAGCCAAAGCATGCCATTTATTGTCGGGCACTTTGACCAGTAAACATTCGCCCTGCTCAAATTCAGCTTCCGGGCAGATGGTCTTTATCTCTTTCTGGATTTCCATTGTGTCAACTAATAATTCTCAGTTCACAAGCTGCATATCGGCTGATTGTGTTGCTGATGATGCCTTGTGAACTGTAAATGTTATTGCATAGCTTTTTGGTCCTCTGGATGCTGGGCAAAAAATTCCTGAATTTTTTCCTTGCGGTTTGCGCCGCCGAAGAATTTCTGCACTTTAATCTTACGCTGCAGCTGCATTAGGCCGTAGAACATTGCCTCGGGACGCGGTGGACATCCGGGCACATATACATCAACAGGGAGAATTTTGTCAACGCCCTGGAGCACGCAGTATGAGTTTTTGAACGGGCCTCCGCTGACAGCGCAACCGCCGCAGGCAATCACATATTTGGGTTCGGCGAGCTGCTCATACAGACGGCGCAATACGGGAGCCATGCGATGCACGATTGTGCCCTGCACCATGATGTAGTCGGCCTGACGGGGCGAGTTACGAGCCACCTCGAAACCGAATCGAGCCATGTCGTAGCGGGCAGCACCGAGGCACATGAATTCGATAGCGCAGCATGACGTGCCGAAGCAGAGAGGCCACAGCGAGTTTGCGCGCCCCCAATTGATGAGTTCGTCAAAGATGCCCACAACCACGTTGGCGCCGGTTGCGTTGAGTTCGTCTACCAGTTTCTCAATGTATTCGTTGTCTTTGAAGTCTTCATGCTTCATCGACTTGATATGGGGATTCTTTACTGCCATTTCAAAGCACCCTTTCTCCAGGCGTAAGCCAGGCCTAATACTAAGACTAACAGGAAAATGCCGATGCAGAGAAGGCCCTGCGTGCCCAGACCTTTGGTAATAGTGGCCCAGGGATAGAGGAACACAGTCTCCACATCGAAGATGAGGAAGAGGATTGCGAATATGTAGTAACCGGCCTTGAATTGAACCATTGAGTCACCACGCGTGGGAATACCGCACTCGTAGGGATCAGCTTTTTTTGACGAGAAAGACCGGGGCGCTATTAACTTGGCAATCAGCAGGGCGGCGAACACCAGGCCGATGCCTGTGAGCACCGCTGTTATGGCCAAAGTGCCATTGCCAATTCTTAACAACAAATCCATAAAATCGTTATTCTGTTATGGTTAGATTCTATCGTGATTTAGTGTGAGTCTATGACGACCCACAAAATTCACCGCAAAGTTAGTACTTTTTTTTTGACTATGCAAATATTCCTGAAATAGCAACTATATGTTTTACAGCATATTTTTAATTCAATTTGCAATGAATTTAATGAGGCATAACCTGATAAGGGATTGTGGATTGTGGCTAATTTCTATTCGTACTCAAATTTCCAACTTCTTTAACATTTACATTGTTAGTTTTTTTAACATTTAATTTGCCCGATTGGGGAGAAGGGAGAGCCGCTGTATTAACCGCTGCACATTAAAAAAGGTTTGCCATAAAGGATGTCGAAGGCGTGCTTTAAACGCCGCTCTCTCCTTTATGGCACACAATTTCTGAATCTGCCATGCAGACCCTGCTATTCGGCGACCTGAAGCGTTTGACCCGAAGAATGAGCCACTATAAGCGGCGCATATTGGCTTTGAGCCGTGGCGATGCCCAAGGCAAAGTGGCCTGACTGTTGCACATAACAGTCGTAGGTGAGAGTATGCACTCCTCGTAGCAGATAATTTATAAAGAAGTTAGTTTGCGAATTTCGAGGCTCGTAGTAATAGCCGGCGCCATCCTGATAGCTGTAATGAGGCAGTTGGTCGGCCGGTTCCATGCAGGCGGCGCGTTGGTCGGTTACCGCCACATACTCAAGGTCTCTGCCGGCGGTTAACGTCAGCGTAACACGGACACGGTCGCCAACCTTCAGCGAATCCGTCCTTATCGCCTGCTCGCCCGCGTCGGTTACACGAATCACATACACATCTTTAGTAATAGAGAGGTCCTCAACCTTTGCATCTTTAACTTCCGCCACAGGCTGAATGAATTTACTGATGACACCGCCCCAAGACGGATTGTCGCCCGGTTTCTCAATAGAGAGAACCTTTGCCGAAGCCTCAGCGGCATTAAGCGGCATCACAAATTCACCTGTCAGAGTCTGGAACCGCGAGGGCTTAAGCACTTTGCCGTCCAACGACACAACAGCCGGGTCAGACGGGCGAGTCCAGTTTGTTCCGCTTGTGAGGATGGCATGAATAACTTCTGACAGATTGCGGTTATCGCCCCAGTCCTGCGCCTGCCGCTGTACTACAAGCCATTGGCGAATGCCGTCTATCTCAGCCGCTTTGGGCTCTATTTCGGCAAAAGCCTCCAGTACCTGAGCAGTACACAACAGAGTGCCGCCGCTGTTGAATGCCGACCGGATATTGTCGAACCATATACCCTTTCCGGGTTTGGAGCTTGTGTGCTGACGCAGCGATTCAAGAATCAGCTTAGACGTGGCGTCATCGCCCGAACGATGCAACAACATGGCAGCGGTGGCAAGGTCGTAAACGTCGAGAATGCGCCATTTCTTGCGCAGATTCTGCATTGTGCGGGTCGACAGCTTTGCCAAATCACCCTTTGCAGGTTGCTGATAGAAGCTGCGGATGTAGAAATAACTCAGCATAGTGTTGAGGGGGAAAGGCTCATTGCGGCGCACCGACCGGTTGTAAATGTCGAGCACTTCCTTGTCGCAGAAAGAGAGGGCCTTCTCCGTCATCGGTTTGATGGCGGCGTCGGAGGGCAGACAGTTCATCTGCTTCAGCTGACCCAGATAGAGCAACACATTCGACGTGAGATAGAGCGACGGATCCATTTGCGGCATCCATTGCCAGCCGCCCTCCGGCGTCTGCAGATTCTTTATCTTGGCGATGATGCGCTGTTGAGTGGCGCGGTTGGTGGCGGTGTCGAGCAGATTGATGAGCTGAGCCATTCGCATGGTTTCGCCCTGAGCATTTTGCAGCCAGACGGTATTTTCAAGAGCCAGAGTCTTGAGTTGGCTGTTGCGCTGAAGAGCTGAGATGAGGGGCGAATCACTGCTTTTGTCATTGCTACACAGCGTCAGCGCCTCGCGGATAACCGGATATTGGTTGGCCAGACCCGACGACAAAGCATTGCCGAAGTAAGCATAGATGAGGCTAAGCAGATTGTCTGATTTAGGCTCCGATATTTCAGGCAGCGCTGTGAGGCAATACCACACAGGGTTGTTGCAATATTGCAGCGTTACCTCCCCATCCTTATACTGCGGAAGCTGTATGGAGAATTCCTTCTGCGCCGGGTCGAGGTAAAAGTCAGTGGCTTCTGTTACCGGCTCCGACGACGGGAGAATACCCACAGCCACCTGTTCGCCGTCGGTAAAACGACCGGCTGTGGCTCTCGCCTGCAACATCACCATTTGCACATCGGCAGGCACCGTGAAGATGGAAGTGATGATGCCGCTTCCATTTGCCGGCAGCGTTATTTCCGACCCTGCCGGCTCGGCCACAAGAGAGTTGGTGAACGGATTCACCACATTGAACGAGGCCTTGATGTTCTGTTCCTCTTCACTGTTATTATATACTGTCGCGCGCAGTTCCACCTTGTCGCCGGTGCGCAAGAAACGGGGAGCAGTCATCTGCACCATGACGGGTTTCGAGGCAACGGCAAATTTCGTGGTTTGGGCCAGATTGAGCGTAGAGTCGTAACCAAGCAGCTGGAACTGCCATGTAGTGTTGAAATCGGGCACAAGGAAAGATATGTCGAGATTGCCGTTGGAGTCAGAGAGAAGAGTAGGCTTGAAGAAGGCCACCGGATACTCCGCCGCACGCCAAGTTTCCTGCTGAGAAGTGGTCTGAACTTCAGCTTTAGGCTCAATTTTACGTCCCTCGTCATTGGCCTCGTGTGCTGATTCTACATTTAATGCTGCATCATACATCGGAGCAGCTTCGGCTTCTTTGGCCTCGTCCTGAACGGCCATGAGGTTGGCAACGCTGCCGGTGGCCATAGCCATTTTCCCGCGGAGGTAGTATTTGCGCGGAGCTGAGTACAAGGACCTATTGTAGGTATAGATTCGCGGATTGCTGAAGCGGAAGACATCCAACGACTTACCACGCTTTGCATAGCTCCAGGAAGCATACGGAAGGTTGTAGGAGTTGACCTGCAGAGGCGAATAGTAACCCTCCGAGAGATACATGCTCCAGCTGAACGGACAGATGGCGTTCAGAGCTTTGTCTGTCATCACGGCGAAGGCCGGTATGTGTCCCGTTTCCTTTTGCAGCGTGTTGCGGAAGCGGAAAGTCCATTTCTCCGGAGTGTTCGGCACCAGTTTGTCGCGGAAGGTAACTACTTCCACCTCAAGAGCCTCCTTCGCCGAATACGGCTCAATAGTAACAGTCTTGGTGGTGATGTTGAAACCATTTGTGGCGGTGAAGCTGACAAACGTGCGCGAGTTATCGGCCGGCACCGGAGCCTCTATCTGAATATTTTTCCCGGCAGGATAAACCCATTGGCGCGAGATGAGTCCCTTGTCTGAGGCTATCTGACAGAGAATAGCACCCTTGTAACTTTCACCTACAGTAATCTTCACCGACTTGGCACGCTGAGACGCCGTTACAGATGTTTCGGGGAGCCAGAGTGCGGTGGCAAAGGGCGGTTGTTTATCGGAGGTGCGGTAGAGCACAATTTCGCGCTGAGCCTTTACCGTGGTGTCGGCATCCAGGGTAAAACAGAATTTATACTTGCCTGATTTCAGCGCTTCCACCGGCAGCTCGAAGGCAGGTGAGAGGAATGAGCCTTTGGCCACCTCTTTGTTGTCGGCAGTGTTGGTTACCGCATAATTCACCTTGAGAGCTTGCTGCGTGCCGGCCGCGTTCATCACCTTTACAGAGCCTTTCAGTGGCTTTTCGGAGATAAGCAGCCGCGAGGGTATGCTGATGTCCATTCGGTAAGCATTGCCGAGGCAGAAGAACTCCGCCTCGCTCTCATGGCTCTCGCCTGCCTGGGAGGTGGCAGTGGCTTTTACCTCAAAGACGCCGTTGGCAAAACGAGTGCCCTGCAGATTGGCGGTGGGCAGCGTAAAGATGAATCTGCCGTTGCCATCCGTCTTAGCCGACGTGCCGTATGAGGCTTCATCGCCTCCGTAGAACCACCAGCGCAACGGGCGGTAAGTAATCTGCAAATCCACATTGGCATTTGCCACCGGCATGCCGCTGTATGTGCGGGCAAAACCGCCGATGCTGATTTCCTGACCCGGCTGATAGTCGGGTGCTATACTGTCGAGCTCCACAAAGAATGTAGGTGCCTTATACTCGGCCACCATCACCGATTCCGAAGCTGTGAATCGGCCTTCTTTCTCTATCAGTATGCGGTTATTGCCCAACACACCGTCTTTGGGCAATATCAGTTTGCCCGACGCACGACCATATTCGTCGGTGGTGAGCCTAAGGGTGTCTACCACGGTGTTGTTCACATTCCGCAGACTCACCTTGAAGGCATTGCGGGGCAGCGGACGGTTGTCATTGCCGGTATTTTTGTACAGAATCACCGAGAAGCCAACGGTGTCGGCCGGATGATACACAGACCTGTCGGTGAGAATCTGCGCACATACATTAGTTACGGGGGTGCTGTTGTTGGAGTATGAGTAAGAGCCTATGACGAATTTCTCATTGCCTTCTCCAATCACCATGCGCGTTCTGTTGTCAGCTATTTCCACCGCCCCCTCATTGTTGGTCTTGCCTGATTTTATCAGCTTGTCGCGGTCGGGGTAATAGTCGGCATACTGTTTTACCGCTATGCCGGGAGCGGGCTTGGCTGTGGCCACATCAACCACATAAATCACGGGCTTCATGGTGCCTGTTGAGGAGTAAGTGGTGAACGCCGAGAGGTTCCCCACACGAATAAGCGAGGAGGAGCCGTCGGCCGGCAGTCCCAACACATTAGCCATCGACGCGGAGGTGGAAGGCACTATGGCGTAATAACCGGAAGATACGTCAGGAAAGACCACAGACAGCGTATCGGTGAAGGGAACGGTGCCGTTGAGGCTGATATGTTTTGAGGCTATGATTTGTCCCTTGCGTATGGCTTTGTTGCTGACGTACGTTTTGGCGTCGCTGTCGGCCACCTTCACCAAAAGCACGTAGAAATCGGTTGCATTGCTACTTTTGAGCAATGCCCTCACATCGCCGCCTGCCTTGTAGTTGCTTTGTGGGGTGATTTGAATGTTCACCCGGTTCATGTTGAGCAGACACTGTTTTACGGCGTTGGTGTAATCGGCGTCCGGGAAACGGCTCACCGCCTCACTGCACAGAGCATAAAACTCTTTGCGGCTGAGGCGGAATTTTTGGTCAGGGTTAATGCTTTCTTCATCGTCGGTTACATACCCGGCAAGAGCTTGAAGAATAATCAACGAAGCGGGCGAGTCCTTCAGCTTCTGCAGAGCGTCAAAGAGAATCGGACCGGCATCTGAGCCCTTCAGCGAAGCCTGTTGCCGGCAGCTGAGTGCTAAGGCATCGTCATATCCGGCGTTGGCGGTGAGCAGTGACGAGTAGATATTGCTGCGCATCACCGACGCTTTGGCGCCCGTTGTTGACAGATTCTCCGGATTGGTGGTGAAAGGTATCACAGTGCGGCTGTCGGTAAACGGCGAAAGATATTCCAGCGCCTGTTCAGCCAAAAAGTCATATACCCACGGCATATACTTCTCAGTGCGGTCTGTGTAACCCTTCAGCACACCTTTTATAGTAGCGATAGGGCATTTCTGCAATTCGTCGGCCGGCGACAGAGCCTCCTGCGTCAGCTGCATAATTTTGTTGGCGAACATATTGGCGCTCCAGGCAGCCACATCGTTGGGAACAGGTCCGTCGGCAGGCAGTCGGCGTTCGCGGAAGGTGAATTCGGAGTTGTAATATTCGTAATAAGCCCTCGATTGCAGCAGCCTTACCACATTCTTCCATGGCGAAGGGAGCAACCGAGCCACTGAATCGCTCAGCTGCATCGACCGGCTGAAGCTGTCGGAGGAAACGGCCGACTGCGACACGATAATCTGAATAAGCGCTTTAACAGCCGTTTCCGGGTCCGACGGCAGAGAGCGGTCGAGCATGGCGCGCGCATTTTTCTCCACCGTCTTCGGAAAAGCGAAATCAGGCTTATAGAAAGTGTTTTTCGGTGCTTTTGCCGGCGTCTTGGCTGCTGCCATAAAAAATAGAGGCAGCGCAAGCGCCAACAGCAAAATTATGATTTTCTTCATAGCAATCGGATTTGGTTTACAAAATTACATTTTCCCTTTTAAATAAAAAAGAGCATAGCCAAAAAGACCATACCCTTTTCACAGCGGAAACTATTCTCTGTGAGGTGGTCTTTTATGACGCATCTCATTTAATTTATCTCTGAATTTCCGTTCGGCCTCTTTCATCTTGAAGATTTGTTTGGCCGAGAGGAAGGTGCGGAATTTTTCGTCATATTTGCGGTCAATGGCCACTTCCTGCTCGCGTGCTCTGAGCAGAGCCTCGCTGCCGGCTTTATAATCGGCCTCGGTGGGGGAGTCGAGCTTCTCAATTTTCTCCACCGCCTGACAGGTGCGTTTCATCAGGGCCTCTTTCTCCTCAGTCATCTGAGTGTAGAGGGTAATGAACTGCTTCTGCTGGTCATCGCGCAACTCCATCTCCTGAGCTAAAAAACGCAGCTTGAACTCGCGCATATCCTTACGCCATTTCTCGCGGTCGCATTTCTTGTGCTTGTCGGCGTATGCCGGGGTGATGACCAGCAATGCCAGCAGGGTGATGAGGATGTATTTAAGTTTCATTACTTGTTTAACCTTTTAACTATTGCCAATGTTCAGGGCTTGGTTTCAGGGCTTCGTGTCGGCCACCAACGCATCTATGTCCATATCGGCATATTCCTCGTCGAAGTCGTAATTGAACTCCTCTTCAAAGTCGGAGAAGTCGGTGTACGACTGCTGAATGTCTTGCTCCAGCTCCATATCCGTTTCAGCGCTTGCCACCACGGCGTCAGTAACCTGCATCTCGGCCTGAATTTCCGGGGTGTTCACAGCCTGCGCTATGGCTTGCGGCGGATTGTCGAGCGACACCGGTTGCGACATATCTATTGCCACCGGCTCGGAGATGGTGGTTTGTTGAGCCACATTGAAGACTTTCATCATACACCAGATGCCTGCGAACATGGCGGCAAGGGCCACGTATGGCCGAATCTTCTGCCATACTGTGGCTTTGACGTTATGACGGTAAGCGGGCAACTCGCCGCGGTTCTTCTCTACCTCGGCATAAACCTTGTCGAGAAATCCGTCGGGAGCTTTGAAGCCGGCATCGCGTCCGAACTTGGCATATATCTTTTCTTCTTTATTCATTTTTATTATTGACAATGAATTGGCCCAAAGGTTTAAGACCCCGGGCAACAAAATTTTTTACGCTAATAAATACGCTAATCCCTTTTATGCCGATTGGGGCTGAGATGTGAGGAGTATAAATTTCCGCTCACGCAATAACTTTTGATTAATTGACATAAAACGCTGTATATCAACGAGTTACAGCGTTGTTAGGAGTACCGGGCAAAGTTAATTAACGTTAAATAAACAGGCTGATGCAACTTTTTTTGAATTGGTGGCGTTTTATAGTCAAATAAGAAAGACAAATCGTTTCATGATGTTAGGTTAGTTCGAAAAAGTATTATGTAAAACACGCAGGATAGGCTGGTTGTGAAACCGGCCTATCTTGTTGTATATATGTGAGTTAGATGTAAAGCGTGAGTTACTGCAGGGAAGCCAGATAATCGGCTACTACGAACGTTGAGCCGCCGATGAAGATTAAATCCTGCGGCGCCGCTGAGGAGAGAGCCTGGTCAACGGCTTCGGGCACTGAACCTGACAACAATCCCTGAATGCCGTTGCGAGCCGCCAAATCGGCAAGCATTTCCACCGGCATGGCACGCGGCACGGACGCCTGTGTGAAGTAATAGAGAGCGCCGGCGGGAAGCAACGGGAGGATATGGTCTACGTCCTTATCGCTGACGAAGCCCAGGATGACATGCAGCTGACCCTCCGGATGCAGCAGCTGCCAGTTTTGCAGCTGGGCAGAATTGCTTTCTATGCCGGCAATGTTATGACCTGTGTCGCAGATTATCACTGGCTCCTCCGAGGTCTGCATCCATCTGCCCATCAACCCTGTCATTTCGCAAACACGGCTGAAGCCGCGGGCAATGGCCTCGGGCGATGTGGGATGGCTCTCCAGACGTGCCAGTGCATGGAGCGCCGTGAGGATGTTATGTGCCTGATAATCGCCGCCTAACGGACATCTGGCTTCTATGCCTAAGGGATGGGTGATGTGCCACATGCCGGTGCGTTTTTCGCGTTCCACATTGAAAGCAAACGGATTGTCGGAAGCAAAAATCAGCGGCGCGTCCATCTCCTTGGCTTTCTTCTCAAACACCGGTGCCGTTTCCGCATGACGCTCGCCAATTACCACAGGTACATTCTTCTTTATGATGCCGGCTTTTTCAAAGGCTATCTCGGGCAGCGTGCGACCTAAAAACTGAGTATGGTCATAGCTCACGTTGGTGATGACGCTCAGCAGCGGCGTTATGATGTTGGTGCTGTCGAGGCGGCCTCCCATGCCGGTCTCTATCACGGCGATGTCAACGTTTGAGCGCGCGAAGAAATCGAATGCCATGCCCATGGTCAGCTCGAAGAACGAAGGTGAGTCAGGACCAGGTTCCACAGCATATTGCTCCACGAAGTCGGCCACTGCGCCACGCGGTATCATGTTGCCGTTCACCCTGATGCGTTCGCGGAAATCGACAAGATGAGGTGAGGTGTAAAGTCCCACCTTATAGCCTTGCGCCTGAAGCGAGGCGGCTATAAGATGACTCACCGACCCTTTGCCGTTGGTGCCGGCTATGTGTATAGTTGCAAACTTTTGGTGCGGGTGGCCGAGGACTTCGTCGAGCCACTGTACACGTTCGAGACCCGGTTTGTAAGCTGCTGCGCCTATGCGCTGAAACATAGGGAGACTGCCGAAGAGATAATCGAGTGCCTGTGAATATTGCATTAGAAGGGGTAATAGAGTAGGAAGCCGGCAATGCCGGCAATGATGATTATACTTATGGGGTGAATCTTTATCTTCTTGCCCCGCCGGGGGATGGGGAAATAAACCATGCAGAAGCTGAGCAAGCAGATTATTATAGATGTTATCAGCTGACGTGTAGTGCCGTCAGGATTAAAGTTAGCTTTGTTCATGAGCAGGATGGCGGCGGAGGCTATCAGGCCTATTACCACCGGACGCAAGCCGCGGAAGATGCCTTTTATCACTCCGCTCTCCTGATGCCGGCGTATGAAGTGTGAGCTGTAAAGCACCAGAAAGAAGCTGGGTAACACCACCGATAAGGTTGCCAGACAGGCGCCTAACAAGCCCCAGTAAATGGCGTTGAACTCAGGAAACTGCAACGGCGCGGTATAGCCAATGTAAGTGGCAGAGTTGATGCCTATGGGACCCGGTGTCATCTGCGATATGGCCACAATGTCGGTGAACATCTGTTCTGAAATCCAGCCCGGCTGAACCACTAACCGCTCCACTAACGAAAGCATGGCATAGCCGCCTCCGAAGCCGAACAGCCCTATTTTCAGATAGGCCCAGATGAGTTGTAGATAGATATTCATTTACTTTGCAGACTTTTCACTGATGTTGAGTGGCGTTATTGCTTGCGGATATGCCGCCTCGTTACTAAGAAATGGGCGTAACCTCCTGCCGCACCGAGAATTACGTACAAAATGGGGTTGGAGATGAAGCCTAAGTCAATGGAAATCATAAAGGCGGTGAGGCATGGAATCCAGGCCGTTCGCCATCCTATCTTGGCCGCTTTGGCCGATGTCAATACGGGTGCTATGATGAGTGCCACAACTGCCGGACGTATGCCCATGAATATCGACGAAATCACGGCATTGTTCTTTATCAGGTCGGGAGTGAGGAAAATGGCTATGAGCAGGATGATGATGAACGACGGCAAGATGGTGGCAAAAGCCGACAATACGGCTCCTCGGCTGCCCCGTAGCCTGTCGCCCATTATGGCGGCCATATTCACTGCTAAGATGCCGGGCAATGCCTGTGCTATGGCTAAAAGGTCGAGAAACTCGGTGCGTTGAATCCACCCTTTGCGATCCACCAATTCTCTTTCCACTAAAGAAATCATGGCCCATCCGCCTCCAAAGGTGAATCCGCCTATCTTAAAAAATGACCAGAAGAGCTGGCGCATGATATTGGGCAGGTATTGCTGCCCTCCCGCTTGCGCGGATGCTGTTTCATCTTTATTACTCTCCGGTACTTTCATCTGAGACTTATTGCTCATCGCGCTGCAAAGGTAATATCTTTTTTGCAATGCGGCAAAATTTTGGGGCCAAATTAGTGTGGTTCCCTTCTCACGACAGTATTTAGGGGTCTAAAAAGGATGTGCCAATTTTTCAACTGACACATCCGTTTGTTCTATTACCCCCGTTTGGGGTTATGATTACTTCAGGTTGGAAACGGCCGTGTAGTCGCCGCAGGCTATCCGTACATTGCCGTTGTTGAGCACTGTAAGAGTTAGGCTTGAACCTCCATGTCCGTTGACGTATATGCCGTTTATGTATACATCTGCCAGTTTATTCCCGGCATTTATATGTTTCTGCCATTTAGGAGTGTTTGGCAACAATATGCCCTGCACTTTTTCAGAATGTGTGCGAATATAGACCGTCAGATTTTTCTCGGGCCAGTGGAAAGTTACGTCATTAATCCCTGATATACGACCCATATTGATATAATCTTTGGCCTTGGGTTGTGAAAATGGCGGATAGAGCTTGAAGTCTATTGCATAGGTGCTGAAAGGAAATTGATCGCCTATTCTGTATTCCTTGCCATTATACCGGAAATAGAATTTGTTGTCGCGAACATTACCTTCAACGGTTTTATCCAACAGGTTTTCTTCTTGTTCGTTTAAAATCCTGATAAGATATTGATCGGCTAAACTGTAATTGCCGCCGGTTACTCCCTGCGGGACAGTGTCGCAGACGAATTTATTCTCTCCGCTGTAGGATGTTGGCTCACCCGGATCTCCCGGAATCGTGGTGTCTATCGGCGGTTCCGGTTTGGGTTCTTCTTGGTCGTCGCTGCAGGCAGCATTGACGCAAATGGCTGCGCCACAAACGAAAAGCCATTTGATGAATTTAGGTAACTTCATATTAATAAAAATTTTTCCCAAAGATAAAAATATTTTTTCAATTGGGGGGGGTATTAATGATAGTTAACTTTAATTAGGGATATTCAGTTAATGGCTATGAGAAAAGGGACTGCAAAAGTATGAGATCG
>ERZ772818.305-NODE-305-length-52936-cov-8.029311_pt1 | contig 52936 bp, 36 predicted proteins | sample MGYA00580837_ERZ772818 | MGnify/ENA primary metagenome ERZ772818 (study PRJEB29015, sample SAMEA2737671) | human gut metagenome | biome: human gut; feature: human-associated habitat; material: faeces | place: China | collected 2012 ...
GCGGCACATATCACGCATTTATCATAATTAGGTACCGTAACGTTTGTCTTCCACCCTAACAGGCGGTAATAGATAAAGCTATAAATTGCTTTTTTCATTTCTGCTTTTAGTTCAATTTTCCGATAGCTTCAATAATCTCGTTAATCTTTGCATTAAAGTCTGCACGGAATTTCTTATAAAAACCTTTCACGTTGCCCGGTTCTGTGTGGCTGATACGAGTAACAAACTCATCCTGCATTTTCAGTACCTCTGCCATCAGTTCATCAGCTTTCGCTTTGTTCGTACTGGGGATGAACATGCTGTTGATTAAACACTCGGTGAATAATTCTCCTGCGATATAGTTTACGTTCTTTTTGAGTTCTCTTCTACTTGCCATAATCTTTATATTTAATGGTGAATAATAAAAAAATACTTGCGGTAAAGATAGGCACTTTCTTTGATTTGGGCGAATAATGGCGGGAAAAAATGAAAAGTAAGAGGCTTTTAATATCTTTTATATGTATATAAACAAAAGCCGGTTAACTGCTTAAAACAGTTGACCGGCTTTGACTACTAAATTACTTTCCTAACAAAGTTATCTAACTTACTGTGGAGTCCCAAAAGCTGCAAACTCGTAAATACCATCTGCCCACATGGCAGAATTGCCTTTATGTACATTCACAACACCGTATACTCTCAAACGCAAATATCTGTAAGATGCAGGATCTTCAATGTTTAAGATCAGAAATCCTACTTGCCAGTTTTGTCTACCATCCACAAGCATTTTATAACTCTTTCCATCTGTACTTCCTTCAATCGTATATTTGTAGGCAGCTTCAGAACCATTGACCAGTCTTGTAGAAAGGTTAATCTCTGAAATACGAGCATTCTTCTGCATGTCTACAGCTAATATATAAGGAGTACCTGTTGCTGCATTAGAACTTTTCTGAAAAAAGGCTGACGATTCCAAGGAGGCTCCGTCGGTTATGCAATCTGCCTTAGCTCCTTTTGCTCCGGAAACAGTAGACGTAGCAGGAGAATTTAATGTTAGATTTTTGCCATTCTGCACCGGAATGATACCGTATTTATCATTAAATTCCAGATATCTGTAATAATCCATCGACGCGTATCCCTGATTGAAGGCAGCGATGGATATTCTTGGGAAATTACCATCCGGGGTCTTATGTTCCCGTTGTGCTCCCCAATGATAACTCCATACTCCGCAACTTGTTCCCACCATACTAATTCTGTTGAATTGTGCATCAAAAGTGGAGTTATTGCCAATCTCTCTCATGGGTGTCCATTCACCGCCTAAATCGGTAGTAGCTGTATATACAGTTTGACTCGGATACCATCCTGAAGCCTTTGAACTGAAGAAATAATACTCTCCATCTTTTTTGATGATGGCGGGTGTCTCTCTGTGTAACCCTTTACATATTGTATTTACTAATGAAACAGGTTTGGTCCAGGAATTATCCAATTTATAGATATTTATATCACTATTCATATTGGTAGCGGAAAGAAGATACGCCGTATTGTCATCGTCAATGAAAAGTGACTGATCTCTGGACTCATGTCCTAATGGCCGCTCCATTGTACCTACTTCAAGCTTGCCTTTAGGAGTAATCTGTGCCAAATAGATTTTGGCTGCACTGTATCCTTCTTCATCTTCGTAATGTGCGGATAGTATGACTTTACCCGTCTTGGGATTATGCCGGAAAGCAATACCTTCAAAATTTACATTTGGATAAAAAGCCAGTTCACGAGGAGTACTCCAACTTCCGTCAAGTCCTGTTGGGGAATAACTTTCAGAGGCCATCCAACCTTTAAGTGATTGTCCATCCACATTCTTTTCTGTATTTTCTATCTTGTAGGAATAGTAGAGATTGCCAATTTTCATTCCTTGAGGTTTATTTGTAGAACCTTTACTAATGTACTTTCCATTCAGATTATCGTAAACCTCGACTTCACCGACTGGTGTAAATGTAGTAGCTTGTTGGGAAATTGCTGTTCCCACTTTCTTTCCGTCTTTAAACGCTTCTACGTGATACGTAAAAGTTTTGCCAACTGCCAGATCATAATCATCGTACGTATTCCCTTTAGCTTCTCCAATAAATTCTCCGTCCCGATATACTTTGTAAAGATCGGCATCTTCCCGTTGCATCCAGTTCAACTTTACATTTCTGGCCTCTTTTTCGCCTGCGAGTTTAAAAGTTGTGGCCGTTATTGCCCAAGTTTCGGTAGTCTCTCCTGTTTTTGTATCTTCCGGTTGTGCTGCAAAAGAGGAAAATACCGGCAACCCACATAAACATATGAATATAAATGCAAGATAAAGCTTCTTTTGTTGACTTCTAATGTTCATAATACAACTATTTAGTTACTATTTGAAATATGGATAAAAAGCTATTTAGCTCCCATCAGTTTTAGATTGTTGGCTCTGTAGGTAGCTGAAAACAAATCGGCTTCCTTGTATTTGTACTTACTTGAATCGAAATATACAGCAAAATCCTGCATTAGTTTTTTTGAATATTCAGTGAGATACAGGTTGGTTCCGTTGAATGTATTCGAGCCGGAAACGGTAATATACTTTTTATCTTTGACATTCTGTATCTGATAATAACCATCTTCCTGCAGATTGAACATCCAACATTGGGTATCGTCTTTCTTTTCAGAATTCAGACGTAAAGTGCCAAATAGTGACTCCAGGAACTTCCCGGTTTTTATATCCTTTAATTTGTATACATTGGGAGTTCCCGTTTTGATAAACTCGAAATTCAAATTAATATCATCATCGTCATCTGCTATGGTGAATCCATTGGTGGGCTTTGATACCAGGCGGTCAGATATTTTTTCCAATAAAGAATAGATATTCCCGGAAATAATACTTTCTGCCCGTTTGTAACGATACATAGTGTTGAATACACTCAAATCCCATGCATCATACCATTTTACAACCGGGTATCCTGAACGCATGCTGATAGGTAACCATACAAAATGAGATTTTCCCGGATCATTCCGGTTCCAACGATCCCCCATGTAGATAAATGCTTTATCTTTATCAGGCAGTTGGAAGACGTAGTTGCTTTGTGAGTTGTAGGTTACTTGTTTCAGTTTATCAACTGCAAAATTCACTCCCGTGGTCCATTCTCCTAAGATATTATAGGTATAGGCAGATCTTCCCGGATTCGGGTCCCATCCTGTACAACCGGAAAACAATCCATAATATACATCACCTACCTTAAAGATAGAGGCTGCTTCGTATTTAAGTTCATTCAGAATCTTGATTTCGGTGGGAGTAGGTTCCAAAAAATCATCTCTCAGCAAAGCTATATTAGTATTTGTGTTCATGTCGGTAGAACAGAAATGATACGCTTTGCCATCTGTATCTACAAATAAAGTCTGGTCGCGTGATTCGTTTTTATTAGGACGAAATGTTTTATATAGCGTGTATGGACCTTCTATTTTATCACTGGTCGCTACACAGACCCGTGCTGCACTGTAATCACTATTACTACTTTCCCAATGACTCCACATTACCCATTTATTAGTTTTGGGGTTGAAGATAACTTTGGGGCGTTCGAACAGGCGGCCGTGAGAGATATCGTTTAAATCTTCTTTGGCTTCTCCAGTCGTTTTCAAAGAAAGGCCGAGACGTTTCCAGTTGTACAAGTCTTTAGATTGATAACAACTCACTCCGTTTGACACAAATCCGGTACGGTCTTCTCCGAACCAATAGTAAGTGCCTTTATTAAATACCACACATCCACCATGGGCATTGATTTGTTCTCCATTCACATCATTCCACAAAACACCCGGACTTATCTGGGTGTTCTGTGAAAAAACGGACACACATGAGAATATAAAGCAGATAAATAAGATATTTCTCATAATTTATTCTTCGATGTTGATAGTTATTTCAGGTTGTGCGGGTGCATAAGCACCAGATTCATCTATAGTGAAATATTCCACATTAGCTGTATTATCCATAAAACCGAATTTAGGGGAATATATGCATGATACACCAGTCAATTTGGTATTATCTACACGGATAGATCCGATGTCATTTCCCCATCCGCCACGTCCTACGCTGAAGATTACTCGTATTTGTTTGCAATCGGGTGATGTGGTATAGTCCATAGAGTAAGTTTCCCAGTCTTTGCTTGCTATTTCTGTGACAATTCTCTTCTCCGTGTCCTGTACCTCTTCAATAGTCATCTTTCCGGTAAGTGTACCTTCTTTTTCAGCAATACCTCCTTTCAGTAAAGCTGATAAAGTGTATGTTTCATTAGGAGCGACATTTACTACTTGTGCCAGAGTACCGTCACTCCATCCGCTTGCCCATTTGTAAGGTCTGATTTCAAAAACATGGTTATCAATATCCTGCTCATTATCCAGTTCTTCGGGGAGAATGTACTGCTCCGAATTCCAACGGTCATTGACAACAACGTCCCATCCTTCGATATGAGTCGTTAGCTTACTGTCAGGATCCACTTCAAATTCTCCCTCAAATCCCGGATTCTTCAAAAGATTCTCTACCGGTTCACCGATTCCGGCAGTAAAGTAAGGTTGTGGAGCATAATCCTTGATGCGTACAGAATCTACGGGAACTCCATCTCTGAAGATGAAAGCACGATTATCGGGAGTTATGGCAAAACGGTAAGTATGAGCCTGTCCGTCGTTATTGTAAAACTTGCCTTTTCCACCTTCTTTTCCGCTAGTGGCTGGATTACTAATAGCTTTCTGGTAGTTATTGTATATGCCTATCTCGGAAGAATTAAAATACGCTTTGAATCCGTATCCTTTTTCATTAACGAAATAAGGATAAAAGTTCTGTTCCGTATCATCGGTTTTTATTCTGAATTCGATAGTGTATCCTTTAGAACCTGGGGTAAATGGTTTCGTAAATTCTGAATCTTTTCCGCCTTTATAAGTTGGCGACTTAGAAATGTCCTTTACGGGAAGTGCGGTACCATATCCTTTTACTTTCACATACGAACGTGTGTCTCCACTTCTTAATACAAGTTTACCTTCAGTCAGAATCTTCGTACTATTCAAAGTTACAGTTACTTTTTGTTTTCCCGTATTAGCCGGTATCACGGCAGGAGATACAGTGAAGCCATTAGGTGCAGTTATTTTAATTTCTTTTCCAGGTAAAGCCGCAGAATTAACAAAAAGTGAGACAGATTCATTGGTTCCATTAATGGTTAATTGCGGCAAGTTGGTGTCTACGGACACTTCTTCCGTATCCTTTTTGTCGTCCTTGGGTAGAGCTGCGTAAGTTGCCGTTACACTGGTCGTCAATAACACCATCGATAAGAACATGATTTTTACATACTTCTTTTTCATGATATTGAAATGTTTAATAAATTAGTTATTCAGTAATTAATTGTTTCTGATTGCAAATTTGATGAAAGATATTCAGATAAGAGTTCTATTATAATTCAAATACGTTTGATTTTAAATAATGTGTTTCGCAAGGGATAAGAATCGTTCAGTAAGGTTCAAAAATCATTCATATATGCTTTCTCTAGTGGATGGTTAACACATTTTAAGATCTTAGTCTGCTATTACAGCTAAATTTTGTTTTAATATTGCATTAGAAAACGAATCTAAATATTCAATACTACTATGAACTATACAATTCGATATTATATACTATTCTTTCTTCTTCCTGTTTTTTCATGTGTTTTTGCTCAACAGATGTCCGTGACCACCTTGCCATTGAATAATTATTTGCCTTCCAGTTCTGTTCTGCGTGTTCACTGTGATAAGGAAGGTTTTTTGTGGTTGGGAACAAAAGATGGATTGTGCCGCTATGATGCTTATCGCATACAGACTTTCCGTTCCGGTCTAAAGACGCCGAATTTATTGACAAACAATGAAATTACCTGCATTGCAGAAGATGATAAGGGATTTTTGTACATAGGCACTAAAAAAGGTCTGAATATACTGAATAAACAAACTTATCAGATAATCCCAGTTGAACATAACGATCTTAAAGATCAGGAAATCCGGACAATGATAGTCGACAGTAAAGGATGGCTTTGGATAGGTACACTAACTTCTGTTTTTCGTTGTTCCAGTGATTTTTCTTTTTGCAAAAAGTATGATGCATCTTTGCCCGTTACCAGCGTAAATTCTATTTATGAAGATTTGGATAAGAATATTTGGGTTACCTTGTGGCAAAGAGGACTTCATAAATATGATTCAGAGAAAGATTCATTCGTAAGCCTGCCTAAAATAGGACTCTGGGATAATCCGTTTAAAGTATTTCAGGATGACAAGAGACAACATTGGGTGCTGACTTGGGAAAGTGGTATATATCTGTTTTATCCCGAAGAGAAGCAGGAAATGATGTATAATCATGTTATTGTAGAGAATGAGAACAAATGGGATGAGAGTGGCTGTTTTAGCATTGTTCAGGACGATAAGTATGGATATATCTGGATTGTGTCTACGCAAGGACTTTATGCGCTTCAGAAACGTCCGGGAGATATGGTTAGTAATGTTGATATTTCCCATATATCCTCTAAGTTGAATAATATTTTTAGTGAGATAGTAAAAGATGCATTTGGCAACCTGTGGATTGCTGCTTTTAATGAAGGAGTGTTTATGATTGATCTGAATAAGCCCTTTGTTCAGAACAACTCACTTCCAACTATTCGAAAAAAGACAGGATTTAATGCTAATGTGAAAAATATATACGAAGATGAAGATGGTGATTTGTGGATTAATCAAAACCGTTGGGGAGTAGGGATTCTTAAACCCAATTCAACAGATATCCAGTTTCATACGGATATCCCTTCACTCAAAGGAATATCAAATTTGAAAAATATAAGTTGTATAGCACCTGTTTCTTCTCTTCATGAAGTTTGGTTAGGAACTGAATATGATTCTGAAATTTATAGGGTGAAGAAAGAAAAGGGTAAAATGCAATTACTCGGAATTTTGGATTTAAAGAAATGTATGACAGAGAATCCGGGAGATCCATATTTGTTCTATGAAGATAGTAAACGTAACTTTTGGATTATAACTACCGCTGGCATATTGGTAAAACCTGTAGGAAAGAAAGATATTCAAGATACGCATATCGTATTGAAAGATATAACTGGAATTGGAGAGGGTAAAGACACTACCCTATGGATCAGCACCAAAAAGCAGGGCGTATATACCGCTGTGATTCCTCCTCAATTAAAGTTCGAGAAATCAAGCTTAAAGAATCTGACTTCCGAGACGAATGGTTTGATGAGTAATAATATCACTGCCATTTGTGTAGATGATAAAGGATTAATATGGTTAGGCAGTGAAGAAGGCAGTATCTTTACTTATGATTCTCAAAAGAAGAAAGTAACAGATTTGTCGAATGTGTTTGATATGCTCGAAGAAAGCATCTTCAATATTGTAACTGATCGGTTAGGACATATATGGATTTCTACTAACAAACGTATTATAGAATATGAACCGAAAAATGGAGGTATCATGGACTATTCTACTATGGATGATATATTAGTGAATTCCTTTATGCCGAATTCCTACTTTATAAGCCGTTCAGGTAGAATGCTTTATGGTGGTAATCGGGGGATCGCAGCATTTACTCCTTATGAACGTTTATCTGAACATCCCCAGAATATCAAGACAATGATAGCAGATGTGAAAATTGACGGAATGTCTGCCCTTTTGGAGAAGAACAATAATCGTTTTGATTTGAGTAATCAGAGTATAATACTGAATTCTGGAGATAAAAATATCGAAATAGATTTTTCCTCTTTGAATTATGCTTTCCCGGATAAGATAAAATACGCCTATAAAATGGAAGGAGTAGATGATAACTGGGTTTATGTCAAAGGTGACCGGCAATTTGCTTTTTACAATCAGCTACCCAAGGGAAAACGGACTTTTTATCTGAAAGCGACAGATGTGAATGGTTTATGGAGTGAGTATATATCTAAAATTTCGGTATATAAACAACCTGCTTTTTATGAAACATGGTGGGCATATACACTGTATGCCGTCTTTATAATTATATGCATTTATCTTTTTTATCGAAGAATGCAAAAGCGCATGCAATTGCGGCATGAACTAAAAATCGCACAGATAGACAGGGAGAAATCAGAAGAATTGGTACAAACGAAATTGCGCTATTTTACGAATATCTCTCATGACCTGCTGACTCCTCTTACTATTATCACCTGTTTGGTTGATGATGCCGAACTGATTAGTGGAGAGCGGATTCCGCAATTGAATATGATTCGGTCGAATGTAAATAAACTGAAGCGTCTACTACAACAGATTCTTGATTTCCGTAAGGTAGAAAGTGGAAATATGAAATTATCACTATCTCAAGGTGATATTATTCCGTTTGTATCAGATGTTTGCAGTGTGAATTTTGCACCTTTAATGAAGAAGAAAAAGCAGACTTTTGTGTTTTCGGTTGAAGAGGAAACACTGATAGCCTGTTTTGATGCGGATAAAGTAGATAAGATTGTGTCTAATCTTTTATCTAATGCCTGCAAACATACGGATGCCGGTGGTGAGATAAAACTGATGATGAAATCCTATCAGGTTTCCGGGCATCGTCGTCTATGTATTCAAGTGTCGGATACAGGTGAGGGTATTGCTTCAGAAGAGTTGGAAAATATTTTTGCCAGGTTCTATACAGCCCATAAGAAAGATGGAAGCGAGTCCAACGGCATAGGACTGTCATTGACAAAAGACTTGGTAGAACTACATCACGGCAGTATTAAAGTAGAAAGTGAATTGGGCAAAGGAAGCATTTTTACTGTAGATTTTCCTATTGATAAGGATAGTTACAAAGAAAATGAGTTTGCCGTAGAGAAAGTGAAAGAAAAGAAAGACGAAGTCATATTAGGTGGTGTGGATTTGGATGAATCTGAAGAAACAGAGATGGGTACACATCAAACCAATGAACATCATTTGTTATTGGTGGAGGATAATGAAGATTTATTATATCTCATGAAACGGATTCTATCCCGGAATTATCATGTACTGATCGCGAAGAACGGAATCGAAGCTTTAGAAATAGTGAAGGAGAATGAAATAGATATAGTCATCAGTGACGTGATGATGCCCGAAATGGATGGCTTGGAATTATGCCGGAATTTAAAGTCCGATTTAGAAACCAGCCATATTCCGGTGATCTTATTGACTGCAAAAAATACGGTGGAAGATAGGGTTGAATGTTATAATGCCGGAGCTGATGGATATATTGCAAAACCTTTCGAATTAAAAATACTCGAAGCGCGTATTAATAATTTTATAAACCATAAACGCAGCAAACAGGAAGAATTCCGTTCCAATGCAGATGCGCAGATTGATGCGTTGGAAACCTCGGTTGTCGATAAAGAATTCTTTGATAAAGTAGTTTCCGTGATTGAAACGAATATTTCCGAAGGTGATTTTGGTGTTGTTCAACTGGCAGATGCGTTAGCGGTCTCCAAATCTTCCCTTTATAGAAAGATGAAAGTTGCTACAGGATTATCCCCGATTGAGTTTATTCGGAATATTAGATTAAAGCACGGCAGCCAGTTGCTGAAAAACAGGTCCATATCAGTAGCAGAGGTTGCCTATGAATGTGGATTTTCTAACCCTAAATATTTTGCTATTTGTTTTAAGGATGAATTTGGGGTGACTCCGAAAGAATATCAGAAAACATTAAAATGAAAAGAATAATCTCTTCAAACATTTTCTCTAAGTGATTATGCGCTGAATTTGAACCCATTTGGTTGATTTCAGTACCTCTGTTTTTAAAAAAAGGCTCACTTTTGTCTTTCAATAAGCGAGTCTTAATTTAAATTTCTATATAAATGAAAAACAGAATTTTTATGCTAATCATTTGTCTGGCTTTAGTTTCTTCAGGGAATGCAGCACGACTTATGAATGAAAATCCATTGATTATTTCTACAACAGAAGACTTGGTTGCTTTTGCTAAATCAGTGAATGGGGGAGACTCTTTTCGAGGTAAAACGGTGAAATTGTCTGCGGACATTTGGCTAAATGACACGACAGGTTGGAAAAAATGGGATCGACAAACTAAATTAAAGTCCTGGACTCCGATTGGTACATCGCAAACTCCTTTTGAAGGTACTTTTGATGGAGACGGACACTATATTGCCGGACTGTTTATGAAAGCCGGTTCCGAAACTTTCTGCCAAGGTCTTTTTGGCTTTTTGAGGAGAGCAGTAGTAAAGAATACCCGTATTTGTTTTTCCCACATTATTGCCTATAATTATGTAGGTGCTTTGGCCGGTCATATTTCTTTTAATACTCAAATCTTGAATTGTTCAAACGAGAGCATTGTAGAAAACGACCGTAATTTTTCCGGAGGGCTGATAGGTTTTTCTTCCGGGCAAAACCGTATCATCGGATGTCGTAATTACGGTAGAGTGTACGGTCATCGTTGTGTAGGAGGAATTGTGGGCTATTTTGAAGGCGGGTCTATCTACAATTCCTTTAATAGAGGAGATATTGTCGGACGTTACGAGCATGTAGGCGGTATTATAGGTGAATTTTCCGAACCTTATCAAAAGTCAGTTAAAGACACGGGATTGAAAGAACTTCCCAATGACACTGTAGCCAATTGTTACAATACAGGAACAATAATGGCAAGAGATGTAGCCGGGGGTATTGCCGGACATATTAATCTACATTCTATTCAAGTCTCCACATGGAAGGTGGTTTTTGCCAATAATTATAGTGCCGGGAAAATCCATACCATATATCCTGTTGTGACTGACGGACTCGTAGGTGTATATGCTTATTTTGCTGATCCTGATAATTTGATTATACCATCCGTTGACCGTATCAACCGGGATGGTGCTGCATGTTATTGGAGTGAAGAATCCTGCAAAATGAACACACTTAGGAAGCCACGTTTCGAAGGAAATAAACTTCGCACGGATTCTTGGAATAAAATAATGTACGGGACAATGAAAATACCTGATTCTTTCAGATATTTCAGTGCGGATGAGATGAAGCAGCAGTCATTTGTCGATTTGCTTAATAAGTGGGTAGACAAGAAAGAAGTCTTTTCTCGATGGAGTCTGGATAAAAAAAATGTAAATAGTGGATTTCCTGTTTTTATAAACTAAAACAACACATACACACAAGTCATGACGAAAAATAATATTCTATTGATATTAATTCTGCTTGTAATCGGAGCAGTGAAGGGATATGGACAAACCGGAAAGTTTGATAAGGATTCATTGACGAGTCGTTTCCTATCTCAATTAAGTATATTTCCACAAGAAAAAGTCTATTTACATACAGATAAAGGAACCTATTTGGCAGGCGATACTTTGTGGTTCCGGTCTTATATCGTAGATGCTGCATTGCACAAGCCTTTATGTGATAAATATATATATGTAGAGTTGGTAAATCCGCTGGATTCTATAATATCACAGGCACTGGTACGTTCGGATAATGGAATCTATCAAGGTTATTTGTCTTTGGCTCGTGAACTGGCCGATGGAGAATATACACTGCGTGCTTATTCCCGTTATATGCTGAAAAATGCAAATGAATGTATTTTCAGACGTCCCATTCGGATAGTGACTGTTTCCTGGAATAGAGTAGGTATGAAGTCTCTTTCCCATAACAATTCCAAAACGCCAGATCTGGCACTCACATTCACAACAGGAGATAAGCTGATGATGCTTAGTCAGGCAGAGATGTCGACAAAGAATAGGTCGGATCTTTCATTGAAACTGTCTGATATAAAAAATGGGTTTACGATAGAATGGGACAAAAATGATTGGAAAGGAAATACATCCTGGCTTTTGTCCATGAAAGATACTGATGATAATGTGTATCGTCGTTATCTGCCGGTGAGTACCCGGAATGAAGATTATGATGTAACATTCTATCCTGAAGGAGGCTACCTGTTAAACGGACAAGATTGCCGCATTGCTTTTAAAGCGATGGGGCATACGGGAAATGCGGCGGATATCAGTTTGGATATCGTGGATGAAACCGGAGAGGTCGTTTCTTCGGCTCGTACACTTCATGAAGGAATGGGACTGTTTGTTTTGACTCCCGAAGCGGGTAAATCTTATATAGCTAAATGTGAGGATGAGTTCGGACGGAATAAAACATTCAAACTGCCAGCTGTTGATACAAAGGCTTTATATGGCTTGAGAGTTGATACACAACGTGAAAATTTTCACATCTCTTTATTATCTGTTGCAGACGTGTCTGTGGAACCTCTTTATTTAGTAGCTCACGTTCGTGGAATCATTATAGCATCGGAAGAATGGAAAGAACCTCAAAAGAAATTCCTGTTCCCCAAGCAATATTTCCCCGCGGGTGTCGTGCAGTTTGTACTGCTGAACAAAGATGGAAAAGTTTTGAGTGAGCGTTTGGCATTTTCTGATTCCTATTTTTCTACAGTCTGTAATCTGTCAGTCAATGGATCTCTCACACAGAAAAGGGAGGCCGTATCGGTGAACGTTGGCCTTCTGAATGCTGATAGTCAACCTTTGAAAGGGAATTATTCCGTATCAGTGATCGACAGTAAATTTGCGGCAGCCGATTCCAGTATCAGCATCCTTTCTCATTTATTGCTGACATCCGAACTAAAGGGGATTATACAGTCACCCGGATTTTATTTCAAGAAAGAAAGTTCGGCGACTCGAAACAGTCTGGATTTGCTTATGATGACACAAGGTTGGCGGCGGTATGAATTACCCGAAGTCATTCTGGGGAAATATAAAACGCCCGCATTGGAAAAACATTCTGAAATGGCAATACAAGGACGTGCCGTAACAGCCGGAGGACTTTTAACAAAGTCGAATGATGAACATATGGTTTCTATTTCGGGAACAGGTAGCCTGAAAGGTTTTCAGCAGTACACCTCTACCGATAAGAACGGTTACTTCTGCTTTGACAGTATTGCTTATGTCGATGGAAGTGGCTTCCACATCAGTGCAGTACAGTTGAAAGCCAAAAGAACAGGGAAGATTGAACTGTTTGACTGGGAATCTCCCAAAGATTTACCGCTTTATCCGCAACTCCCGTTGGAGGATGATTCTGTACGTAATGTACAGAAAGCAGATGTGGAGATGATGACCCGCTTGGACAATTTGCATTTCATGTTGCAGGATATTATTGTCAGAGCGCCGATGTGGGGAAGTCGTGATTATCGTGTGTTTACAGACAGAGAAATGGTACGCTATAAAGATATGCGCACTCTGTTAAAATCGCAGGGATTGACTATTTCTACCCTGGCAGAGGAGCCGGAAGATATACGGACACGGCTAAAAGCAGATGAAACACTAGCGGTCAGAGATACATCGTCACTAAGTGGATATGAGTCGGATGCGGTGGAAAGTAAGTCTTCACGCTCGTCGGATATGGTAGAAGAAATGATATATTACGGTAATCAACGGATATTATTATTTGTAGACGATAATTTTTGTAAACCGGATATTCTGGTGAGTTGGATTAACCCCGGTGATGTGGAGAGTATGACATTGGTTAAAGACGTTGACCGGGACCGGGCAAATGCTCTGTTGCGTGGAACATTGAAATGGAGTGAAAAATATTATTTGAATACGGGTCGTGATTTATGCCATGCCTACTGTCGTATTCCTTTCAGCCAGGAAAAGATTGCCATATTGAACGTGACGACAAAAGACGGTTTTGACTCCCGTTGTTTAGGATGGTGGTCGAAGTATTATGATGATATCCAGCAAAGAAATATGCAGAATACCACATTCTATCCTTTAGGCTATCAAAAACCAGTCGAATTCTATTCACCTAAATATGATACGGCGGCAGGAAAGAATAATGAGATACCCGATTTGCGTACCACTCTTTATTGGAGTCCGAGATTGATAACAGATGAACAGGGTAATGCTGCCTTTTCGTTCTATACATCCGATCAGCCGGGGAATTATTTTCTGAATATAGAAGGAATAGCAGATAATGGTGAACTGGTTCATGTCATAAAACCGTTGATGCGTTGATGAAGAATGAATAAAAAGAATAAATATGATTGGAGCAAATAAAGTGGCTTGAATCATATTTATACCTTTTTGAATGATTTTTGGTCATATAGCGTCCAGAAACCGTCTGGTGCGTAAAATGCTTTAATTTTGAACCTTTCTGAATCAAAATAGAACATGTATTGAGAAAAATATGCTTTCATTTGCAGTGAGAGTTTTATGTTATGTATTAATATAATTATAATAATATCTTTAAAATCTAATCAACAGATGAAAAATGCAATAATTCGTTTTTGCGCTATTGTAGCTTTGTTGGGATTTGGAAGTGAAATTAGAGCTGCTCGGAGTGGCGGACATCTCTTTCTTCCAAATGATAGTATTTCCCCGGACGAGAATACGGGGCAAATGATGGAAAATACCGATCTTATTCGTGCAGCTCATGACACGAAGAAAAAAGCGGTGATTTATGCTTCTAAAGATACGCTCAATTTATGGGAGCTATCGCGTTCACCTTATATATCTCTGCAGCAATACTTGAAAGGTACGCTGCCTGGTGTATATGTTCAGGAAACGACAGGCGAACCGGGAACTATGCAGAATATGCTGATTCGTGGCTTGTCCACTCCGGTATTTTCAAAGGGGGATATGTCTTCTGCACAGCCGGTTGTTTTTCTCAATGGCATTCCATTGTTGACAAACGACGCTTATGTATATGGTATTAAAAATGCAGAAGTGAATCCTATCGGTACAGCTACCAATATTTTAGCTAGTCTGAACATGGATAATGTAGCTTCTATTGAGGTAGTGAAAGATGCGGCTCGATTGGCAAAGTTGGGACCATTGGCAGCTAACGGTGCTATTCTGGTGAATTTGAAAGATGGTTATTATGATGGCAGCAATATGTTCATCCGTGCCAATGGCGGTATTGCCATTCCGCCATCAGAAATAAAAATGACCAATGCGGCCAACGATTACGCTTTTCGTATGCGCTTTACCGATCTATGTGCCACGAACGATCAACGTACTACTTATCTGAACAAGATGCCGGCATGGATGAAAGATTTCCGTGATATGAATTTCTTTGGAGAACCCGATTGGGCAAACGATTATTATAGTATGTCTCCTCTTTATAATTTCAGTGCTTCGATGGGAAGTGGCGGAAGCATGGCCAACTACATATTTATGTTAGGCTATACAGGTAATGATGGAGTAGCAGACAATACTAATTTTAATAAACTGACAGCGAGCTTTGCTCTAAACATGAATTTGACAGATCAATTGGGTGTTTCCTGTTTGTTGAATGTAGCACGTGTTTCTCGTAACGGCAATCGCAATATGCGCGATCGTTATGCCGAAATTGAATATCTGCCGGATTTGACAACTCCTTTGTCTTCCGTATCTTCAGTTTATCGTTCCTATCTTGACAATTATGAAGAATATAAGAAAGACGATAATTTGAATAACCTCTTAAATGGTTATTTAGGCGTGAACTATACATGGGGAGGATTACATGTAGATACCCGTTTGATGATGGATTATAATACGAATGTGCGTCATGTCTTTTGGCCAATGGGACTGATGGAATCCGTAAATTATGTATCTAATTATTCCGGGTACAACCGTCGTCTGATTTGGCAGTCAAGTGCAGATTATAAATTTGATATTCAGAAAACTCATTTCTTGAACATGGGAGCACAGGCGATCATCATGAAAAGCGTTCAACATTATAATTATGCACAAGCGTATGATGGAACAGATGACACCAAACCGTCTACCAATGGTGGTGGTTTCGTCTACATGAGACGTTTTGTCGATAAGATGAAAAACAACATGGTGAGCGCTCTTTTTTCAGTAGACTATAGATATAAAAATCTTTTTGACGCACAAGTCGTTTTTCGTGGAGATGGATCGTCCAATATACAGAAAGACAGTCGCTGGTTGTTTACTCCGGCGGCTAGTGCAAGTCTGAATTTAAAGAACCTACTATTGCAGGACCTGCCAAAAGTTTCAGAATTGGCTTTGCGCGGTTCATGGGCACGGATAGGTCGTTATCAGGATAACAATAGATTTGCAGCCGGTCCGCAGTACACTGGAGAAGAAATGACAAGTCTTGGTCAGCCGGTAACCTCTTCCTACTATGGATGGGCCACAGTAGCTCGTCCTTACAATACAGGTTGGATAGGATATGAATTAGGATGGCCTTATTCAGACAAATGGAATATAGGAGTGAATACTTCATTTTTCAACCAACGTCTTTCTTTAGAAGTGGAATATTATAATAATACGGATTGTGATTTGCTTACAACCATTCCTGTCAGTCGGGAATATGGATATGAGTATAAATATGCCAGTGGCATGAAGGTTCGCAACTCCGGTGTTGAAGTAACACTTTCGGGCAAGCCTTTCAATAATGCCAAAGGATTCTCATGGGATGCTTCCTTTTCACTGGCATACAATAAGAATGAATTGTTGCAATTGCCGGAGAATCTGAACGAACTGGTGATTGGAAATCGCAAATTGCAGGTGGGACATGCTATTGATCAGTTCTGGCTCTATCAGAACGAGGGTGTTTATGCTTCCGATGCCGATGTTCCTGTGAAAGACGGTAAGAAACTGTCTATGAGCTCTATCGAGTTTGCGAAAAACGATCCGAAATGGAAAGACCAGAATGGCGACAATGTGATTAATGATGATGATAAAGTATTGAAAGGTCATAGTCTGCCACCAGTAACAGGAAGTTTTGTAAATAACTTTAAGTTGGGACGTTTCGATTTGGGTATCAATTTGTTCTTTGCATTAGGACATGATGCCATTAACTATCGTTCCTCACAACGCTATAACTTCCTGACATTGGAAAACACACCATCACTCGAAAGTCTGCGCGAAATCTTCTTCTGGCAGAATACCAATGATAAAGACAATTATCCTTTGTACAACCAAATGAGTGGTCTCACACCTTATCGCGCCGAACAGGATTTGTTTTTGGAAAAGCTCTCTTATCTGAAACTTCGTTCGTTGACATTGGGATATACCATGCCCATTGGAAAGAAAGCATACAAAGGAGAAGGAAAGAAGAAAGATGCATCCAAGAAAAAGCTCAAAGACATCTATTTCTACGTTACAGGAAACAATTTGCTCACTTTCACCGGTTTCAGCGGAGATGATCCTGAACTGGTAGAGATGGACGGATATTACAGAGGTTATGGTCAGCCGCTTTCCCGTTCAGTCATTGTAGGGTTGAAGTTAAATTTTTAATCTAATACATAATTAAATATGAATCGATTATTGTACATACAAAGGATGATGAAGCTGTTGGTGCTGGCCGCTCCCTTACTTTTTTCGTCATGCAGTGATTTGTTGGAGAATGACAATGAATTCTTTCATGTCGCTACGCAGGAACAGCAATGGAATTCACTGACAGATACACGCTCCGCAATGTTCGGTGTCTACGGATTGATGCGAACAGCGTTGGGTGAGAATAATACTTTTTGGGCTACCGGCGATCTTCGGATGGGTGATTTCACCGTACGGACTCGTAGTGACCTGCAAGCTATCAGAGACAACAAACTGGACAGTCCTTTTGAAAATATAAAGAAAATATCCGATTGGACACGTTTTTATAAGGTAATCAATGCAGCTTGTCTTTTCATCGAAAAAGCCAAAGAAGTAGTGGAAAAAGATCCCGCTTATTCGGAAGTCAACTATACATACGATGCGGCACAAGTACGTGTAATTCGTGCTTTAGCCTACTTCTATATGGTCCGGATGTGGGGAGATGTACCTTTGATTACCTATTCTTATGATAATGGCAGTTTCCCGAAAGTGGCTCGTACAGATGCCGGGATCGTTTTAAATTATGTGATAAGCGAACTGCGTGAGGCAGCCAAACTGCTGCCGGAGCAATTGGGAGCTACATCAGACAAGTATTATGGGTTTGATGCTAATACGTGGAGAGGTGTGCTTTTGAATCGTTATTCCGCATATACGATTTTGGCGCATGTGGAAGCTTGGAGAGGCAATTATATCGATGCTGATATTTATTCTGCACAGGTGCTGGATAAAGTGCCGGATTTTATCAAGACCATAGAAGTTCTTACAACAACATCGAATCTGGTTAGCTCTAAAGGGATTTTTTATGATGATTATAATGCCGACTATCGTGCGGCCCGCCTGGTGTCTTTCAACTATAAATATACCAGCAATCAGATAAACGAGGTGGGAACTGACGGACATTTGGAATCATGGACATTGGCAGAACCCATTGTGCGGAAACAGTTACCCGATATTTATCTTTCCAAAGATACATTGGTAAATATGTTTATGTCAGGATATACTTCGGACAATCGGTTTGGGCTGAATGACCTTACTACTCCCGTCGCATATTATGAAAATTACATTACCGGTTTAAGTTTGGAATATCCGATCTTCTCAAAGATACAGGTCGTTACCGGTAGTGAAAATGGCTCGCATAACTTAGGAGTTTACAGTTCTTCTATCATCTTCTCCCGACTGACGGATATGCAGCTGTTGCGTGCCGAAGCATTAGTTATTCTCAATCGTGTGTCGGACGCCCTGTCGCTTTTGAACGAACTGCGTGATATGCGCAATCTACCGAGTCTCTCTTATGCGAAGAATTTGGATAGCGATCCTAAAAAATTATTGAAAGAGATATTTCAGGAGCGCCGTAGAGAACTGATAGGTGAAGGACACCGATGGTATGACCGTATCCGTGAAGCCCGTATTGTCGGAGACGACTGGGAAATGATGACGCTGATAAATAATGGAGGAATTTATTGGCCGGTGAGTGAAAACGTTATGCGGGAGAATCCGGCTATCGAACAAAATGATTATTGGAAACGATAAAAACTCAAGATACTATGAATAAGTTATTGACTATTACATGTAGCCTGGCAGTCTTAGCACTTTCTTCATGCACGGATTTTTCCGTAGCAGATGTCGATCTTTCAGGTTCGAAAGGGGTGGGAATGACCCGATATGACGGTACCATCTATGAATATTTGAAAGCAGGCGATCCTGAATTGGGACTTACTTTTGATTCGTTGATGTATTTTCTGGATTTGCCGGATGAAGAAGAGGACGCGTTAGGAATTCCGTTAGAACTGAATGAATTGCGTCGGGCTTTGAAAGATGAGACAGGACAATGTACATTGATGGCACTCCCGGATTCTTGTTTCAGAACAGCTTTAGAGTCATTGAACAGATATCGTAAATTGAACAAACTGCAACTCACTGCAGAAGATTTGGATGAAGATGCCGGTGAGAAAGAGTCATACGCTGTTGGTGAACTCACTTTAAAGAAATTGTGGAATTACCAAAAGAGACTTGAGGCGCCAGTGTTGGATAAGGAAGGAAATCCCATATATATCGATTATGAATATAAGTCACAAATGGATTCATTGCTATGTCGCTATATGGTACCGGGCTTGTATGATACTGAACAGTTGTCCACATCATCTTCTGTTGAAGGTCAGTTTGTTCAGGGACTCCATTCCTATCGCATGAGTCTGTTTTACAGAAGGCTGCCTGCCAGTGGATTTATCAATGGTGGTCCCAAAGACATTACTTTTTATGATATGGGCAATACGTTGGATAAAGACAAATGGGAACCCGCCAAAGTCTTGTGGACTGATATATATGCAAAGAACGGTGTGATTCATGTGATGGTTCCACAACATGAATTCGGATTTGACAAGTTTATTCATTACTTCAGAAATTTAGGCCATGAAAAATATTAAAGAAATAAAAAGACTGGGATGGATGGGTGCGTCGTCTGTCTTACTGCTGGTAGCGGGAACGAGTTGCATGGATAACTTTCTTCCTGAAGAGAAAGACGCTTTTGACCGCGATGTGAATTTTACGACAACGCTGTTTACTCCGACAATGGGGCATACGACATTCTATACGGGTATATTTAATAGTGCACAGTCAACATTGCCTTTGACTTGTGAAATAACGGATATGATGCACTATGATGGAACTCCGGCACCCGAACTGGAAGAGTATTATCCGGTGCGTGTATGGAAAAAACCATATTTGGGTACAGAGCAATCAATTGATGAGATTAATGCCAAACGGGGTACGGAATATCGTCGTCTGTTCGATGTCCGTAAGAACAGTGGAGAAATAGTAATGTGGAGTGAGGCCAATTCAAGTATACTACGTTGTCAACCCGATTCCGGATATGTATTCAATATGAAGATCAGTAATTCCGGTGGTTTTAAGATCCAGAAAAAAATGAGATTGATGCCTTTTCGCGAAGTTGATTTCGAACCCTCTATATATGATCCTGAGACAGGGTTGGCTATAGCCGAATATGTAAGTGCGGAGAGCTCCAGTATGAGATATGAAGATTCGGGTGATTCTTTTGGTTCTGTCAAACTTGTGGAACCGAGAGACATTCACATCTATTTTAGAGAGAATAAGGATAAAAAAGATCCATCCACTTCATTATCCGTATCATTCTACGACCCATCCTGGAATGTCATTAGTCCGAGTCGCTTCAATGAGACCAACTGGAAGAACATGTTTCAGGCAGGTTTCCTGAAAGAAGTGAATTCGAAAGAAGTGATATGGGATATGGCATATCCATTGCCTTTGTTCAATGGGAAAACGACATATACAGATTCCAGCGGTCAGAAAGCAAGTGTCCAGTTTAAAACCAGTGTTGTGACTAAATATGGTTACCGACGTTATTACAATTTTAATTTCGTGTTCGCTATTTATAAAGAAGCGCATTGGGAGATATTGGTTCATTTCGCTAAGGGGATGCCTCAGTTGGCAGATTGATTAATCTTAAATAGGTGAAGAAATGAAAAATAGATATATTTTATTGTTGTTTTTATTATTCTTGGGCATTTCTGATGCGATGGCGCAGCGTGTTCAAGAAGTAGAAACCAGCGGAGTTGTATATGACAAGTCGACTGGTGAAACCCTTCCAGGAGTAAATATCATATGCCGGGATGCAAAAACCAAAAAGAGAATCCGGGGAACTATATCCGATTTGGAGGGTCATTTTAAAATCAAGACTCCTTTGGATGTAGAATTATACTTTACCAATGTTGCGATGAAGCCTAGCACCTATAGAGTGAAGAAAGCGGCTGCCGGTGTCAATATATTTATGGTAGAGGATGTGACAGAGATAGAAGAAACTGTAATTGTGGGACAAAGACGCGTGAACAAGGCCAGTGTGACTTCTTCCAATTTCGTAGTACGCGCTGAAGAATTGGCAGAAACGCCGGTAGCTAATGTGATGTCTTTGCTGCAAGGACGCGTGGCAGGTTTGAATATTCAGTTGAACAATGGATTGCCGGGTGCACAAGGTACCATGACAATACGTGGTATTTCCGATATATCAGTAGTAGGTAATAATGATACCGGCTGGAATCTGGCTTCTTCTGCTCCCTTGTTTGTGGTAGACGGTATTCCCCAATCCGAAGTGAAGGATTATGATTCGCAAGGATTAGTTTCCGGATCGGGTGTCAGCCCTCTTTCTACCATTCCTTTTGAGGATATTGCTAATATACAGATTCTGAAGGATGCTGCCGCTACCTCACTTTACGGTTCGGCCGGTGCTTATGGTGTGATCCTGATTGAAACGAAAAAAGGTAATTCGGTGAAGCCGAAAGTTGCCTATTCCGGTAACTTTACCGTATCTACTCCTCCTCGTTTGCGTGATGTGGCTATTGGTAATGCAGAACGTAATCTGATAAAGTGGCAGATTCTGAACAATGATACGTCACGAATCTATCATGGCTATCAGGATTTGATGTTCATGCCACAGATATCAGATAGCTTGAATCCTTATTGGAATAATAGCACTGACTGGCAGGATCAATTCTATAGAGTCACCTATAATCAATCTCATAATGTGAGCTTTTCAGGTGGTAATGACTTGTTTAACTATAAGATTAACGGTAACTATTACACGGAAAAGGGTATTGTGAAGAATACTGACTTCAATCGTTATTCACTGACAGGAAATATGAACTATCGGTCACCGAATTCAAAGTTCGCGATAGGAGTAGATATGAAAGTCGGTTTCACCGATAACAGTACGGGTAGTGGAAGTGCCGTTTCGCAGTCCGGGGTAGCGAGTGCGGCAAGTGCTTCTTCTCTGCTTCCTCCTCCATCGCTTTATACGGCATCCGTTGACGCGTTACAAGTGTTCGGTACTTCCAATTCCAATGTTGGTTCCAACTATTCCACGACCGTCAATCTGGAATATCTGTTGCCATACCGGATACAGTGGAAAGGTGTGTTCAATTATAGCTATAATGCTTCGGAGAGTGAGCAGTTCAAGCCTGCAGTCTTGAATAATGATAATTATCGGTCCTACGAGGAAAATTATAGTTCCAACACCTCCGAGGTGTATATAAATACATATCTTTATCGGGATTTCGATCTATATATTGCCAATGTAGGCCTGACAGCAGGTATCCGTTATAATTCAAAGAAGTGGACCGGCAATACAGTGAGTTTTAAAGGTTTGCCCAATGATTATATTCTGGGACCTGCAGGTTATGCTTTATCTGACGGATCCGCCAGTGTCAGTGAGAATCAGAGTACATTTGCATTGATTCTGAATCCTACCTTCTCGTTCAAAGGTAGCCGTACGTTCAAGGCAGGAGGCGAAAAATACATTTTCACTCCGACTTTAAGTCCGGAGTTGAGTTCCGTATACGGGAAAAAGACCAAATGGCTTTTCAATCCCTCCCTCGGTTTTCGTTGGAATATTGGTTATGAAGGCTTTATGGAACGTTTTAGCCATTTCCTTGATAACATGAGTATCCGTGCCACTTGGGGACGAGTGGTGAAATATAGCGCTACCCGTTACGATGTATATGGTACGTATGATATCAATTCAAATAACCTGTACGATGGTGAATCTTATATTCCTATCAATTTCGACAGACTTCCTAACGTACACTTGGATCCGGTGACTACAACCACCTGGAATCTGGGTTATGAAACATCTTTGTTCAACAACCGTCTGTCTACGGATATTAACCTTTATTACAGACAAGTGGACAATCAGCTAAGTGATGTCAGATTGCCCGATCATGCAGGATTCGGCAATCTGAGAAGTACGGAGGTCAGCTTGGTCAACTATGGTTTGGAGGTCTTCTTACGTGGTAAACCATTGCCTGTTCAGAGCAAATGGAATCTTGAATGTGGTCTTAACTTTTCTATGAATAAAGATGTAGTGACCAAACTTCCGAATGAAGCCCGTCAGCTTATCAACAAAGATGCATGGGTAGCCAACCGTTTGGGAGGAAGTGCGACTGCCATGTTGCTGTATATCAATAAAGGCGTATATGCAACTGACGAAGACGTACCGGTGGATCCGGTTACCGGAAAAAGGCTCCGTGTCGGAACAAGCACTTCAGAAGAGGCATACTTTAAGGCGGGAGACCCCATCTGGGTGGATGTCAATGGTGATTATATCATCGACGAAAAGGACCGCGTGGTAGCAGGTAACGCACAACCGCTCATCAATGGAGGATTTTACTTCAACTTAGGTTATAAAAATGTGAGTGTCCATGTCAATACCTCTTTTACATTGAAACGTGATGTAATCAACTCTGTGTTAGCAAACACTTTAAAATCTTACACATATCCTGCCAAGAGAAAGATTGATGATTTAAAGAAAGATGCAGCCATCGTTCCAATTGAAAGCTATAATTTCTGGACGGAAAGCAATCGTTACAACGCTGTTTATCCGAATCCTTATAATTATCACCACAATAAGGAGATAGATCCTTTCAGAGAAGCACAAACACTGTTTTTGGAAGATGGTTCTTATTTCAAGATCAATACAGTATCAGTATCTTACCGTTTACCAAAATCCTGGTTGAGCGTGTTGCGGGTGGGTGGAGTCACTTTGAAAGCATCAGTTAATAATATCTGGACATTCTCAAATTATTCGGGCATCAGTCCTGAAAGTGTGAACGGTTTGGGTAGAGATTACTCCGGTGGATATCCCAATGCACGTACATGGACTATGGGTGTTGTTTTAAACTTGTAATAATCAGATAAAAAGAAGAAAATTATGTTGAAATATATATCAATAGGTCTGCTTTTGGTTTTCACATCCATATTGGGTGGTTGTAATCTGGATACAGATGATGAGAGCAAATTACCGGGAGATAAATTCTGGACCGGTCCGCAGGCCAATGCTCATGCATTTATGTTAAGTATCTATCAGAGCTTAAGGAAGGCTACTACTTCCAATGGTTTTTTTCTCTATTCAGGTGATGTACGTTGTGCACCTATCACAGGGCAGCATCAGAATGATTATTTATATCTGATTCAAAATGATATGAAGAATTATAAGAGTAAGAAAGACTGGAATGAAGAGGGGAAAACTGACGATTTCGGTGCTATCTATAATTGGAAGCAGATGTATGAAGTAGTTCAGTCTGCCAATATCATGATAGAAGAAGTTGTCAATATCCAGAATATCACGGATCGGGAAGTAGAAAGTTATCGTGCCGAGTGCCGGTTCCTACGCAGTTTGGCCTACTTCTTTATGGTACGTCTTTTTGGAGATGTTCCTTATTATACGGAGGCATATTTTGCCAAACCATTGCCGCGTACAGATAAAGCTACAGTGCTGCGAAATTGTTTGTCTGATTTACAATCATTGCTTGACAGCGACCCGGACTGTGTCATTCTTCCGTGGCGTAACGGAAAAGGAAGCCAGCACGCCAATAGAGGAGCGGCCCTGACGCTAATGATGCACATGAATATGTGGCTTGCCTTCTTTGACGAAGAGAATATGTCTACTTATTATTCTGAAGTCAAACGTTTGGCTGAAATGAATTCATGGATTGACGGTACGTACTATCAATTGCAGCCGATGAATCAGATTTCACAGGTTTTCAAAGGAGATTCCAATGAGGGCTTATTTGAAATAGCCCAGAATATCACTACCGGCGAGATTTTCAAGACAAATCATATGTGGTGCTCGAAAGTGGTATATGAGGTTTACTCGAAAAATGCTCCGGCTTTTACCTACAGTACGGTTTTCCTGAAACAACTATACCCTGAAGAGGGGGAAGATTTACGAAAGGAATATTGGTTTAATTACCTCTATATAGAAGGCATTGAAGGTGGCACTTCTACCACCTATCCTGTGGAAATTGTAAAAATGCTGAATTCCGACCGCTACGGATCTACTTTGATTCCTAATTCCGGCAATTTCGTCGTGTTTCGTCTGGCAGATGCTATTCTGCTTTATGCGGAAGCATTATACAAATTAGGTGATTATGATAAAGCGATGCAAGAAGTCAACCGTATTAGAGAACGTGCCGGAGCTACTCTTTTTACAGCGAATGATGATTTGGATGCTTCTATTTATTGGGAAAGGGTACGCGAGTTGATGGGCGAAGGACACTATTTCTATGATTTAGTACGGACAAAGAAGATTATAGATGCTTCGTTTGCTACTTTTGCCGACGAAAGTGGTCATCGTGAGACGACAGCCAATTTGAAACAGGGTTCATGGACATGGCCCATCTATAAAGGCGCGTTGGAAAACAACTCGTATATCTCCAAAAATATGTATTGGGAATAAAATGGATACCCGATAATAGTTTACTATATTATAATTAATGAACATGAAAAATATAAGAAATATAATCAGCGGAATGTTGGCGTTGCTGTTTGTAACAACAATATTGGGAAGCTGCCAGACTGATGACTATCTGGTAGATGGAGGGAAAAGCAATCCCTATTATGACGGAACGATCATGGAATATCTGGAATCCCGTGATGACATGTTATTCTCCGACCTGGTGAAAGTGATTAAAATGACTAAATGGTATGACGTTTTCAGTGACGAGAATGCCGACGTCACATTTTTTGCTCCTACCGATTTCTCAATCGATAAAAGTGTGGATATGCTTAACTATTATCTCTATAACTGGAACAACATGGAGAAAATAACCGATCTTTCGCAAGTGAAGAGCGAAGTGTGGGAAGATATGATAGGGATGTATGTTCTTAAAGGTAAATACAGATTGAATGATATTGCGCAGATCGATACGGTGGCGTTAAGTACATTCCCCGGACAGACCAATTATACTTACGATAAAAAGTATAAACTGACGATGGGAGTGTGTTATGGCGACGCTAACGGAATAAAATATGCAGGTTACCGACAGATCATGTGTGCCAATCAGGATTATGGGATTTCCATATACGCTTATGTGTCGTCCTGTAACATTGAGCCGCGTAATGGAATTGTGCATGTACTTCGTTTAGACCACTCTTTGGGCTTTACTCCTTACGCTCTCTATTCAAAAGCGATGGAGGCGGGCATCGATTATCCGGATGATACCCGGCAGGGCGGAGTACCGCTAACGGGGAAAAGAGAAGATTCGAACAACATGTTAATCATAAATAAGGAAAGCGATGAGTAACTGTTATAAAATAAATAAATGGGCGGTGAAACTAGTCAATCTGTTTTGCCTTGCCGCTTGTGTGCTGATCTGGTGTGGATGCAATGCCGATGAAGAAGATTCTATCAAAGAAAATCCTTACTCTGGCGGACGTGAACCTTTTAAATTGAAACTATTGATGGAAACGCCCAAACCGGAAACTGCCGGACCAGGTGCGGAAGTTATGTTTCAGGCATCGGGATTGACCCCTTATGTTCATGGAGACCAATATGATTTCGAATTTTATATATCTGATCAGCTTTGTGAGATAAAGGCTGCTACGGACTCTACCCTGACAATTGTCGTTCCGCAGGAAGTGAGTTCGGGAACAACATTTCTGGTGATGGAAAATCAGATTTTTACAGGTCCTTATTTTAATATTTCAGGAAGCGTTTCTGTTGATGAGGCATTCGAGTATTATAAAACGGGAACCAGAGGCTCGGGGACAATTTATGCCTGTGTGCCCTGGTGCAAGAATAATGAGCTGACCAGTGAATTTTATTTGTTAGGAGATTTCTATAAGGAAGACAAAATAGGTTATGGAGGCATTATTATGGTCGATCATCAGACCGGGCTTATATCAGATGGTAATAGTGACAAATATTATTTATGGTGGGGGATAAAGACCAGTGCGTATAGTGACGATGATGAAAATTTTCTATATTGCAAATTGCGTGGAATGGAATACATGAAGAGCAAAGATGCTACACCTAAGGCAGTAGTCTATGGATTGTTTGATCATTATGACGAAAATAAGCAGAAGTATCCTTATGGCAATATATTGCTGGTCAATAACAATATGTCATTTGTAAAACAATGGATGTGGATTCCTTATGATGATGGTAGCGGAAATTCTTATGGGTTAAACCTACCGACATTCAATGGTGGGACTCCACTTGGGGAGGAAGTCGTTCGTGCTTTCAGCAATGCGGACGGAACCAAAGTTATAGCCGTAGGAAATTTCTATTATCATAGATCAGTTGATTTTGCCAATACATATATGTCTGCTAAAACCTCAACTTTTCTCCCTGAATATATTTATACGGAGGCACGTTCCGTCATGAGAATGGATGAAACTGGAGCATTGGACAAGAAATATCGCCGTGCTGCTGAAAATGCAGAGGAGAAATCCTTGCCCGGTGTAGGAGATAACGGAGAGATAAAAGATGCTTGTATGCTTAATGACGGAACAATTATTATCGGTGGAAACTTGAGTCGTTTTGATGGAAAAGAGGTACACAATATACTGAAGTTGAAAGAGGATGGTACAGTAGATGATGAATTCCTGACACGGGTGGGATCTGGTACCGACGGAGTGATCAAGAAGATTACCTATACCTCTTATACGGACAATGATGGAACGCTTGTGGAACGAATGATGATGGTAGGTAGCTTCACAACTTTCAATGGACAACCTGTAGAGGGAGGCGTTATGATGCTCAAGGCCGACGGGACGTTGGATGAGAACTTTAAACTCAGAGATATGCAGGGAGGGAGTGTCAACTTCGCGAAAATAGTAGATTTGAGTGCTCCAAATGCTGAAAAGAGAAAGCCTTATATAGTTATATCCGGAACATTTAACAAGTATGACAATGTTACCCGTCAAGGTTTCCTTATTCTGGATATGAAGGGTAAAGCTATTCAGAATCTGAATGTACCCGGAAGATTTTCCGGAGAACTCTATGACGCCCAATATTCTTTGACTTCAGACAATGCCAACGGACTTTTGCTAACCGGCAATATTTCTTATTTCGATGGAAAAAGGATGTACGACATCGTTATGCTGAAGATCAATTTGAAAGATGAAGAAGTAGATGAACCTTAAATAAGAAAATGAGAAATATATGAAAGCGAATATTTATAGAAATATAAAAGTTAATGCCCGTACTGCTGTAGCAGCGCTGTTGCTTTGTAGTGGCATGGTGGCTTGCAACGATGTAATGGAAGATTCGTTGAAGTATGATTATCCGGCTACGGACACCGGAAATTTGCGATCCGGGCATGTTTTGCTGGTGGTAGTGGATGGTGTGAGCGGAACGTCTATGATGTCGGCAAGGAATGCCGGGAAAGCCCCTAATATAACAGCCATGCTTTCTACCGCATTGTATACGGATTTTGGATTGGGTGATACGAGCGATCCTACTAAGTTGGATACTGAATCAGGACTGACGGACGCACGTGGTTGGGCTAATCTGTTGATAGGAAACACGGTTCATGAAATAAAAACGAGTGATGACCTGTCGCCGGATAGCCCCGTAGACAATTTGGTGTCATATCTGGCGGAGTCGGGAAGCAATGTTAGTCTTTATGCGTCGGATGAGACGATCAGGAAATCTTTTGGTTCCAAAGCAACTGCATTGCCGGTGGTAACCAACGACTTGGCAGTGAAAGATGCTGTATTGAGTGAACTGAAACAGGACGAGACTTCCGAACTGATTGTGGCACAACTGCGTGGAGTGGTGGAAGCTGTAGGTGACGGCAAGTTCTATGATGATCGCAATGTGCCTACCGCTACGGTTACCAATGCAATAGCCACATTGGACGGATATGTCGGGGAGATTTGGGAAGCGTTGAAGAGTCGTCCCCAATTTTCAAAAGAAAATTGGCTGGTCATAGTCACTTCCAATTACGGAGGACTTTATAAACCGGGTGAAGAGTTTGAAACTTATTACGATGATTTGAACAGAAATACATTCACGGTGATGTACAATGACCGGTTGAAGCAACAGGTACAGGGATTTCCGGGAAATCAAGTATTTCCTTATTCATACTATACACCTTCCTGGTCTTTCGATATTAAGAATTTGAATCCTACCCTGTATACTGAATCAGCCCGATTAGGGGATACGACCCTTGGAGATCTCAAATTCAGTCAGGATGAATCAAAGAATTGGGTCTTGGAAGAACCGATTACAATTCAATTCTTTATGAGAGGGAAAACGAGCAGAATATTTCGTTCATGTATCCTCTCTAAATCTACATATGCAAGAGAAAATGGTTGGAATATTGCAGTGGCCAAGGATAATGAGTTTACGACTTGTTTTGGAGGCTGGACGTGGCAGATTACAGTTTGGGATATAGATTGGACGAAATGGCATGTTGTTACATGGATGCTCGAACCTAACCCTACCAATAAAAGCAGGTGCTATTTGAAAATGTATGTTGATGGAAAATTGAAAGGAACTAGGGATTATGGTAATTCTGACTTAAGACAGCAATATCTTAAGCATGAAGCCAGATATGGAGAATTGTCAAAATCTCCTATGCGTATAGGCTCGACAGATAGACGCGGTATTGAGGGAGGTAAAGATGGTTGTTGGCCACACTGGGACTGGGAAGAATATGGAGATGGTCGTACTCAATTCTATATAACGAATATTCAGCTATATAACACAGCCATTCCAGAAGATGATATCAACAAATATCTGGGTATGACCAAGCTTCATCTCCAGAAAGAAAGTTATCCCTATTGGAAAAATATGATAGGATACTGGCCGTGTGATTTGGAAGAGGATGAGGGCTCTGTATATCTGAAGAATTATGCCGATCCTGTGGAAACAGAAGCCGGTACTGAAGAGAACATTGATGAGCATGCATATGATTTCCATATCGATCGTGGCGTTGCTACATATATCTCGAGTGTTGATGCATCATCATCTGTGTTGGTCCCTTATCGTGATCCGGAGTTGGTATATGGCAAAACAATAAAGACAATCGACATTCCGAGACAAATCTTTTTATGGCTGGGAAAATCGATTCAATGGGACTGGAATCAAAAAGGACAGGCATGGCAATTTGCTTACCGCGAAATGGCGGATGAACAAAATTGAGAAACACCTTAAAAATGGAAAGAAATATGAAAAATAAATTAGTGTATTTCCTCTTTGCTACATGGATGGTATGGGGAGGAACAGCATGCGAAGATAAGACCTTTGATGAGTTTGTGTCGGGCACCGGTGACTATACATCCGAGACCGGAGGCGACTATTACGAAGGTGAGGGTATTGACGTCAGTCACTACGATAAGGCGCGTACGTTTCCGGGACTGGTGGACACACTGACGGAGAGACGCTTGGATGAAGCAACATTGGCGATAGACATGAGCCTTCCGGCAGTGGATAAAAGTAAAGTCGGTCTGGCTTATACTCCGCTTGCAGTTTACAGTACGGGGCTCTATGCAGGTGCGGGCGAAAAGGTAACTATTGTATTGGATGAGGACGTGAAGGGATTGACGGTCCAGATTGGAATTCATAATACCGATTTGTCCTCCCTGACCGATACTTATTTGGGACGTGATCCGAAGATTGTGACTTCCATGCCTTTGTTTCAAGGTAGTAATGAAATTCGTAACCCGTATGGTGGATATATTTGGATCAAGCGAAATGGTGATGCGATTCAAAGGAATGTAAGTTTGAAGGTGCAGGGTGTATATGCCGCTCCCGATTTTGTCAGTGGAGAAACAGGAAGCAAAAAAGACGAATGGATGAATGCCATCAGGGAGACCACCGTTCCCTGGGTGGAATTGCGAGGAAAGAATATTGTATTTTCGGTACCTGCCAGCTATATGAAGCTGAAGATACAAATGCTGGGAGATGCTTTTCCGACTCAATTACAGCAGGCATTGGATATGTGGGATGACTGGGTGAAATGTTATCTTGAATTTTATGGACTGGATGGTGCGAGTGAATCATTCCCTATGCCTGGATTCCCTGTGCGTGAGGTGATGGATACACATTTGAGTACGGAACGTTATTCTTATTATGGCAATACCAATGTCAACCTGCTTTCTACCGAAGAATTGATCAATGTAATCACTGACCCGGAAGAAATTAAGAAAACCACTCTCAATACAGGTCATGTGGTAGGATGGCTGCAAGCAAGTATGCTTAAACAAACTTATTTCCCCAGTAAATATCCGAATAATTTCAAAGAGATGTTTGCACTGTTGCCCAACTATTATTTCCTCTACAAGAATAATTGGTGGGGACAGTCCGACCAGATTGAGGTTCCGTCATTTTATGATGGTGATAAGGTAATCAAACGAAATACCTATGTTCTGAAGTCATCAGCTTTTGATCATTTGGTTTCATGGGCAGCGGCGGACAGTTGTAAGGTCTATTCAGACGAAGCGGGACGTCCTGTGAAAGAGGATTATGGAAGCGAACAGAGCTGGCCGTCTACATTATTCATTTGTTCTTCTATTCTTCAGTACAAACAGGAAGCGGAACAGAAAGACGGGTGGAAATATTTCGCTTATCTCAACCGCTTCTTGCTGGAAGACTCTCAAAAGAGTATAGGACAAATGAATCTGCAGGATGCTATGCTGAAATGTCTGACTGATTATTTTGAACGTGACTTTTCCCAATTGTTCGACCGTGTTGGGATTGAAGTCAGTGATATCAGACGTCAGGAAGCCCTTGACAAGCCTTACGTGGAAAAGTGTATCTGGATGTTTAATCCACTGAAACGTAATGAACCGGTAGCTGATTTTGACGGTAAAGTATTCCAGACGAAAGCGGGGACAGGGTATACTCCCAATCGCCATTTGAGGACCGAATGGGAGGCTGTGGCTTACTCCAAAGACTGGAAACATAACAACTACAACTGGAAGGATAAAAAGACTCCTTATGCGCTTTTTGACGGCGATCGTGGAACTATGTGGGAGTCCTATTATGACCGTTATCAGACATATACGGAAAACGGGTATACCTATCAGGCATTTTATGGAGACAAGATATATTATAAGGCACAGACCCCGGAATTACCTTATTCCATTGTGATACAGCCGGGTGAAACATCATTACCTGTTTTAGATGGTATTTATATGGCAGCCGGTTATCGACTTTCTAATTCAGTTTATTCTGGTGATGTAAAAACAGCTACCGGTAAAGATTGGGGCCAGTACAGCTTCAGACCACAACGTATTCGTGTTCATGTGACGCATGATCCGTTGGAATATCATTATCAGGATTCCACTTTTGTTAGTGTAGAAAATATAAACTGGACTCTAGTCTACGATTCGGATAACGAAAAAGCTCTTAGCCCGGATAAAAAGCAGTTCTGGCCCGACCGTTACAACATGTTCTATGTTGAGTTTGACAAACGCTATACCAATGTGACAGGCATACGCTTGGAAATACCGGAAGTAAGTCATGAGGAACCTGACCGTCCGGACTTTCTGACAGAGGATAAATTCCCGGGTCGCCCGCTAGCGCCCAACAAGAATTTGGAAAGGATACATATGTTCGGTGAATTTGGTACTTACTATTATAAAGAAGATCGATGAAGAATATGAAAGCACAAATGATAGTGAAAATAAGTTGTCTGGCTATGATGCTACTGGGCAATATATTGACTTCGTGTACGAAGTATGACACTCCCCTCTCCGTAGAAGAGGGGGATACGACGGGCGAAAACCGTCTGAATATTAAGAGAAATGTTCTTTGGGTCAATATTGAAGGGGCCGGTGGCGGTGATTTGGTGAAGAACGCCTTTCCTGACGACGGGGTGGTAAAAGGATTGTTACCTCACAGCCGTTATGCATGGAGCGGGTTGGAACTGGAACATGCCGACGATATTTCGTATGCGCCTACAGAAGAACATGCTGTAGCTTGTGCTTCTTTACTTACGGGTAACATGCCGGGCCGGCATGGAATTTCGGACAATACATATATTTCGGAACAGTATTATGACCCGAATACTCTTGAATCAATCAAGGAATATCCCGGATTTTTCCAATATATAGTAGATTATGACAAGAGTATATCTACTCTGGCAGTTACTCCATGGGAGAATCAGAATAAAAAGTTACTGTCCCAAGCGACACGTGTCATAACGACTTCTACTGATGAAGAAACATTGAATACAGTGTTGACACAATTGAACGAAGAGAATTATCGTGCCACTTATCTTTCATTCCGTAGTGTACTGGATGCTGCAAAACAAGGAGGGTGGCAGTCTTCGAATGCCGGATATGTGAATGCCATGCATAAGATGGACGATTATATCGGCCAGTTACTGGATGCCATTAAGGCACGCTCGAATTATTATTATGAAGACTGGCTGATTGTTATCACTTCCAATCATGGTGGAAAGGCTGATGGAACTTATGGAGGAATGTCATTGGAGGAAAGAAATATGTTCGGCATCTTCTATTACGAGCATCTGTCGCATCCGTTGGAGATGAATCCGGGGCTGATAGAAGACGAAGTAATGCGTTTTGACAAGCAGTTTCAGGGAGAAGTTCTCGATTCTATCATACGTACTCCGGATCTCAAGAACATTAAAACCATGAGGCAAGTTTATTCGCTCGATTCTTTGAACGGAGGAATGACGGTGGAATATATCATGGCAGCCCGTCCGGCGGAGAACCGAAGTTACGTAACCCATAGTCATAATCAAACAAAGATAATGGTAAAAGGCAGATGGTCGATGAGAATAGAGCATGAAAGAGGCAAAGGGTATAATGCATCCCCCATCGGATATTTCTTTGAATGGGGTAATTATTCGGATGGTACATGGACACAACAAAATGCAGGCTTTTTGAACCCTATGATACATACTGCTACTACCACGGTGAATGTATCCAATTCGGTAGGATATACGGAGGATGAGAAAGTAGATGAAAAGGTAGACCAGTGGGGGAATATAACACCTGCTTATATGAAAAAGAATTACAAAAGGAAGGGGAATATAGAAGTATATAGTTATTATGATGGTATAAAGAAACTAGCTTCAACCCGCGTAAGCTCAATGGACAGAGCGTCTTCGGAATACATAGATAATGCAAATCTTACTCTTAAGGGTGAAATGTATAATACATGTCGTTATTTTCTGGAAATTCGTATTTGGAATAGAGCATTGACCGAGGCAGAAGTGAAAGCGTATAGCAATAAGTTGAAATTGACAGAAGCCGATCCGTTATATAAAGATTTGATAGGATATTGGCAATTCTATAAAGATAAAGACGGTGAAGAAAAGTATCTGAAAGACGATTCGCTGGTAGTGAATCAGATAAAGACAGTGATGAAACGTGTGAATAGAAATGGTGTTGAACAGATTGAAGAGATTGCTACAGAGCCTATCCGTCTCCGCAAACCAAGCGTACAAAATGGCAAAACTTACTATACTCATATTGACAAGGAAGACGTAAGTTACATGACGTTACTCAATACCTTGTCTCAAACAGTTGAAAGTAAGGGACGTCTGATGGATAGCAGTCTGCCTGTTCCTGCTATATTAGAATGGATAGGAGTTACTTTGCCCTTAGAGACGACCAGTGCGAATTATGCAGGTGCTTTCCGAACTTCAAAATTGGATGCTGTGTCATATACATGGAATCCGCTATTGAGCCGTTCAACATGGACACAAACTGTGTTGGGTGATTATACCAATGATTTGGAATGGCGTGATCGTGAGTGATAACCCATTCCTCTTTTGACAGTAGTTTCGACTTATGAATTATTGCCTCTCCATGTAAAGGAGGGGCAATTTTTTTCTGTTTTGTCCGGTTTTTAGCTTTATTTTTGAACTAATTTGCTGAATGATAAATAGATAACTTGTCCGTGACTTTCTTTGCTTTTTTCTATGCTATGAGGAGCAAATTGTTTTACTTTGTGTATCCGGAAAATAAAAAAGAGCGATCGTTTGGAATGACTAAATCTATTTATTAACAAAGAACTGTAGTATTATGGAACACATTAATGATTTCTTGAACAGATGAAGGTATCCCATTTGGTTGCTGGTGCTTCATCTGCTGATGAAAGAATGGCTGAAAATGCTATAGATGATGGGCTTCCAAGTTTAGTCTTTGATTTTGTCGGAGAAGATTCAATAGGTTTTTATGAAAAAATAATTATGGCAGGTAAGCAGTATACAGAGGGAATGCTTTACGGTTTTGGTCCGAAAAAAAGAGGACGTAATACTAAATTTTAAGAATATTAAAAAAGAAAAATATGAAGACTTTACTATTTCAATTAGTACTATTATTAATGGGTACTACTTTTGCGTTGCAAGCACAAGAAGCCGCAATAGAAAAAAAATGGAGATTCCAGAACTCCAAAGTTATCAGCAAATATTCAATCACTTGCGTAGTGTGAATAATGATGTAACGGAAAAGTATTCTTTTTATAAGAGTGCGAGTCGTCCTCGGAAAATGTCATATTATAGAAAGGGTAAACCTTTGAATAAATCAGAAATGATTCAAGCTTTGAAACTAGCATTAACCGAATTATGTAAATATGAGGAATTTTACCATGATTATCTTACTACCTATATGGAGGAAAACTATCCCAAACATTATGAATTAGCTTGTAGGATGCAGCAATACAAAGATGAGATTGAAATGTCCTTGATAAAAATCAGAGCTTATGAGATAGTAGATACGCCGGAACTTCAACAGGTGCTTCGCATAGCCTGGACGCTTCCACGCAAGAAGGGTTCTGAATATATCAGTAAATATACAATGGAAAGATTAGAAAAGATTGGAAAGAGGGATATTTGAAGTCAATGTCAGAAGAACATATCCGGGAATTGGAAAGACCTGTATGGGAGGAGGAAATTGCTTTATTGTATGTTTTCTCAAATAAATATGATGATTAAATAGAAAATCTATTTAATCAGATTCCCTTCACCTTTTCTCTGCATCCCTTTGTTGGTAGGAGATAGCGGGTGAAGGGTAATCTGTTCACCTGCTCCTTCGCTCTGATTAATTTTACTTCGGATTTGTGGAGAATACTTTTACTCAACGCATTAAGTAATTTTACTCAATGAATAACGCAAATATACATAATTAGTTGCTATATACCCTGATATTATTCTTTATCCTTGTATTTTATATCTACAGAAACTCTGTAATTACCCGGTATCGGTGTATAAATAGGCTGGTGAGTAGTCCCCTTATTTTGCAGTTTCTTTTCCGCAATCAGTCTTTTTATATGCCGATAGGCAGTGATTTGTGTCATCCCACAGAGATACTGAAAGTCTTTCCGGGTGATTATTTGGTTTTCGGCAAAATATTTCGTCAATTCCATATCTATCTCTACTTCAGAAAGTCCAGCAGAATGTGGCTTGTATTTTGAACGTTGGAAGTGCATATCGGAAAGTTCAGCTTTAAGTTCCTTATCTGCCTTGAACTTGACAGCCTTTAATTTGACTTTATGTACTCGTTTAGCTTTGGGATCACGTATTTCTTCTTCGCAACTAAGAGTGATTTGTAAGTATCCCAATCCATTGATATGTACTTTCTTTCCTTCTTTGAGGCATTGGGCTACTTCGTATTTTAATTCTTCCAACGTCGCTATTACATCCGATGGACTAAGTGAACAACGATCGTGAATTCGATATACTAACTTCTCTGTATTCACAGTCTCAAAACTGATCGGACGAGCATGGTATCTCACTTTGTTTTTTTTCTCCTTCGGCATAGGAGTCTTGTATAATTCAAATTGTACTGACATAGTCTTTCTTTTTTCTTTAGATATTTGTAGATTATCTTCTTGATGTTTCTTAATTTTCTCTTAGATATTTACTATTTATCATTATTGTGATAAGTACTTATCATTGCAATGAAACTTTATTATCACAGTTATGATAAGATATTATCATGGCTGTGATAAGATATAAATATCAGCACCAAAGATAAGGTTTAATTAGGAGATAAACAAGAAAGAACCGCATGAAATGCCAAGTTCATATTTATGAAAATGAGGGGATTAAAAAGTTGTAGATCCTATTGGGAGGATATTATATTCGCACTCATTAAATACTAAAAACAGAATTTTATGAACAAGAAAAGTGTATTGCTAGCGTTGTGGCAGAAATTTGCGAGTCATTTTTGTAAAAGTGAAAAAAAAGACGAGTTAATGGCGTATATATCGGAGTTTTCAACAAGCCCTATGGAAACAAAGGAAGGTAAGGAAAAGGATACATCATGCAAAACGAAGAATTTGACCGAGAATGTAGAAAGTTTTTTGAAGTCTCATTATGAGTTCCGTTATAATGTTCTGACGGAAGAAACAGAATTCCGTTCATTGGAACGGATGAGCGAAGGATTCCAGTCAGTAAATCAACGTGTATTGAATACTTTATGTCTGGAAGCGCATGAAGCTGGCATTGCTTGTTGGGATCGTGATTTGTCACGTTGCATTTATTCCACTCGTATTGTGGACTATCATCCTTTCAGACTTTATCTGGATGAATTACCGAAGTGGGATGGTGTAGATCGTGTGTTGGCTTTGGCTCGACGGGTTTCGGAAAATCCCTTATGGGAAAAGGAGTTTCGCATTTGGATGTTGGGAATGACGGCACAATGGATGGGAATAATGGGCGATCACGCTAATAGTGTAGCTCCTTTGCTCATCAGTACGGAACAAGGGTATTTGAAATCTACTTTCTGTAAGTCTCTGCTTCCGTCTGTGCTTCAGCGTTATTATATGGATAAAGTGGATTTGACGAGTCAGGGAAACGTGGAACGTAGACTGGCGGAGATGGGACTTCTAAACTTGGATGAGTTTGATAAATATTCTCCAGCAAAAATGCCTTTATTGAAAAATTTGATGCAGATGGCTTCATTGAGTTTGTGTAAGGCATATCAGAAAAACTACCGTTCATTACCCCGTATTGCTTCTTTTATCGGAACGTCTAATCGAAAAGATTTACTGACCGATCCAACCGGTAGCCGTAGATTTATTTGTGTGGTAGTGGAGCATCCCATTGACTGCAAAGCGATTGAGTATGAACAGCTTTATGCGCAGTTGAAAGAGGAAGTCTTGTCTGGTGAACGTTACTGGTTTACAAAGGAGGAAGAACAGGAATTGCAGAGGAATAATCTGTCTTTTTACCGTCAAGGTCCGGTAGAAGATGTATTGCGTTCTTGTTATCGTTCTGTAGAAAAAGGGGAGGAGTGTGAGCTTCTTTCAGCAGCCGATATATTTCAATGTCTAAAGAAGAAAAATCCGGCGGCTATGCGTGGGGCGAATCCGGCAAGTCTGGCACAAATTCTGGTAACGGTGGGGATAGAACGTAAACATACAAAGTTTGGCAATGTGTATCGTGTAATAGCGGTTTAAAGAGCGTGAAGTTGGGGTGAAGGGAAGTCGTAAATAAAAATATTAAGGTAATAGGTCCGTTGGGGACATGATAATGGGAGGTATAAGCACAAAGGAATAGTTGAAAAAAATAATTTCTGACCTGTAAAAACTGTTGAAAGATAATTGAACCTTTTTGACCGATTATTGTACTCGTGTTGAAAATAAATACCCCATCTTTGCGGTAGAAACCTCAATTATTAATAACCACTAATGTAGAATTATGAAGAAGAAAGTTATAATTATAGGTACCACTATTATAGCATTAATTATTTCTCCTTTTCTCTTTTCAATGAGAAATAATACCCTCATATCACTTCGTTACAATGATGAATTACGGATATTGGATGTTACCGCAGGAAATTCTATTACATATCTAACAAGTGTAGTGCCAGAACAAAATAGTGACACATTAGAATTACAGGTATACCACAAAATTATGTATTTCGTTCTTCGCAAAAGTGAAAAAAACGGCAACACGTTTATTATATGTGCCTAGAAATGTAAAATATATAAAATATGAAGATGAAATTTATATGATAAATGATTTATTACCTATATGCTCTAGATGATATGAGCATTGATTAAAGGAAAGAGGAATATAATATGGAGTAAAAGGTAAATAGTGATTTAGTAATGTGTACAGTTTCTTTGTTTCCTAATTGAACTTACTTGACAAAGCGGAAAAATACTTAGAAAAAGCAAAAATGATGTGTCCAATTCGCTTTATGTCAATATATGAATTGATGAAACTTTATCAGATAAAAGAAGAGGCCAGAAAATTATTGTAACTCTGAAAATTCTATTTTTACATTTTGACACTTGTGAAGTTGATGGTGAAGAGTTGCCCTTCACCTGCTATCGCTCATCAATAAAGGGATACAATGAAAAGGTGAAGGATAGATGAAATCTTATCAGATGGTGTATCTCCATTTATGTTATTACCTTTTGTTTGTCATGCCCAAAAGGTGGCTTAAATTAATAAAAATGAAATTCGTATAGCAAGCGATACAATTTTGTTTTTTGATGCAGAGGGATTTTCTATAACGAAATAGGCTCATTCAGATTTTAAAAACACAGAAATATATTATTTCGATTAATTAAAGGCAAGATAATCCAGTGTGTAATTATAAATTGGTTGTTAATATGATAGTATATTGGATAGTAAATATAACCTTATTGTTTGGCATTTTATGAGAACTATCTTTCTTTATATCGTAAATGCGATGGCGGTTCTTGTGTCTGCATATTGCTATGTGATGGATCCGTTTAATATTGGTACTAGCAAATGGAATTTAGCACCTTTGATTTTTATATGTGCATTTTTTCTCTTAAAGTATTTGTATACAAAGTTTGATTGCAAAAGAACGGGAAACTACGCATTTCTGACGACACCTTTGATTTTTATTGTTGTATATTGCTTGGTTTAGGTTATTTTTGAACTTCTTTGAATGAAATGAGTACCTGATTTCGTTATAATATGGGGATATTTGTATCTTGATATTATAAAATATTTATACTCATGGTCATTATCACGCAAACAGTTTTTAGTTGTTGGAGCAGAGTTTTTTCGGATCATATATTGGAGATCGTTATAGGAATAGCTCTGCTCTTTTTTTTGTATTCTTTATTGGAAGTATAAGAGATTGTATGTTCAGAGTGAATGTAAGTTAGCTGCTGTGACCTCTCGACTGGAAAAAGAACTTTCGGAAGAAATGAAAATAATAAATGAGTTGGAGATGGAGGTGAATCGTTTTAGGACGATTTTTAATAAGCAGTTTCGTATAGTTAACAATTCTGTTTCTTTAAAGGATGCCGAGGTTTTTTATTTCTATGTATCATTATTAAGAAATCCTACTGTTGCGAATCTTTCTTCTATGGAGGAGTGGGAAAACTTGTTCCATTTTACAGATATTGTATCTAATAATTTCTGTACGCGTTTCTCGGAGAAATTTTCTTTTTTTAAATGGAAGGATTTACGTTTATGTTGTCTAATCAGACTAAAATTCTCTACTAATGACGTAGCTATCTTGTTAGGAATAAAGGAAGAATCTGTTATTAAAAATAAAAATCGCTTAAAGAAACAGTTAGAAGTGGATATAAAACATTCCTTTGAGGGATTTGATGAGTATATTAATCAATTCTGATAGTTGATGCAAACAAATGAATTATAAACGTGAAATTGATATTGAATGAGTATCTGACCTAAATTCATACCTAGAATGGTCTATTTTTGAACTTCAGACACAAAAGAAAAGTTTATCTTTGCTACCTTCAGAGAAGAAGTAAAAATAGTATCATTAAAACGTTTGAAGTATGAAATTGACAAACCTTTTGTTGGCTGGTCTAATAGGTTTAACTGGCTGTTCGCCGAAAGTAATACAGAAAGAAGTGCGAATGATAGAACTGCAAAATCCTATTTTGCCGGGATATTTCGCTGATCCGTCATTAGTGCAATATGATGGAAAGTTTTATATGTATGTGACAGCCGACCCGTGGGGAACGGACTTTCTTTCCTGTTGGGTGTCCGATGATTTTCAGAATTGGACGTTCCGTACATTGAACTGGCCTACTAAGGCTGCATGTACCACTTCTTTGTCGGAGACAAACAAGGTATGGGCACCTTCAGTCGTTCAAAAAGGGGACACTTTTTATATGTATGTCTCTGTCGGGTCTGAAGTGTGGTGTGGGAAAGCAAAACATCCGCTGGGACCATGGGAGAATGCATTGGGCAACCAGCCTATGATTCCGGGCGACACGACCAGGTATTATCATGTGATTGACGCGGAAGCGTTCGTTGATGATGACGGCAAATCTTATCTTTATTGGGGATCGGGATGGAACTGGACAAACGGACATTGTTTCGCTGCGGAACTGAATGATGATATGAGTTCTTTCCGTACAAAACCTGTTGAAGTCACTCCGACCCGATATTTTGAGGCTCCATTGATGGTGAAACATAATGGAAAGTATTATTTGACTTATTCTGAAGGGAAAACTATTGATGAGACGTATGAAGTGCGTTATGCGGTCGGTGATAATCCGTTCGGTCCTTTTGCGGAAGCAGGTAATAGCCCGATATTGAAAGTGAATGACAGCTTACGGGTATATGGTCCGGGACACCATACTTTATTCTCTTATGGAGGTGAAGATTATATGTTGTATCACCGCCATCGATTGCCTTTTGTGAAAGGTACGGCGTATCGGCAAACCTGTATCAGCAAGCTGACTTTTGATGATGATAAGAATGAGATTAAGAATATTATTCCTTATCATACACAGGCATTTCCGGATTTGGTTAAAGAAAAGAGAGAGTATATTCAGCCCGAATCAGTGATAAGCAATTCTGTATTGGCCGATTATGCCGGCGCGGAGAATACTGTAGACCATAATTATAGTACCCGTTGGGAATCAGCTGATGGAGATGAAAATCCTGCATTGACAGTTTCGTTTGGCGATGTTGTAGCTATTGATACGGTTGAAGTGCGTTTTGAATATCCATGGGAGAAATATTATATGAAAGTAGAGACTTCTGTGGATGGTAAAGACTGGAATACGGTAACTGATTGTACGAAAGATGGTATTTCCGGTTCTCCTGTCAGTATTCCTGTAGCTGGTGAATGTAAGTTTGTGCGGCTTGCTTTTGCGGTATCCGAAGGAAATACCAAGCCGTCTGTTTGGGAGTTGTTGTTTTATTAAGAAATATGAGGATAGGGGAATATATTATTGATTGAATGAATCATTTTTGAACCTCTTTGAATGATTATTGAGGCTTTATTCATTGTTGTTGCTAGGATTTGGAGTTTTTTGATTGATTAGAGTACCTGTTTTTCTTCTATTTTTAAGAACTTTGTCCCAGTGAATTATTTCGATGATTGGTGATAGTTGTGATTTTTTAAATTATAAATAAAATAGAATAGACATGAATTGCATAAGAATGAAAATTAGCTTTAGAAAGAGTGTTTTGAACGTACTCATTTGGGGAGTAATGATGCTATTTGCTTATCCGCTTTCAGCACAAACAAATGGAAAGCCCAGCAAAGGATTGTATGAACTGTTTAGTACCAAAATACCGGATGGTGCACAGTGGGAAAAACCGGATAATAGATATGTACGCGACGGAGGATACTCTAAGAAGTCAGAAAACTATATATATTTGGATGACTCGAAGAGTCCGGCCAAACTGACGGGATTATCCATTCCTATCCGGGAGAATCCGGGTCCGGGCGAGTATCGTTATATCACTTTTGCCTGGATTAAGTGGGGAGGTGACCAAATAGGTATGCAGTTTCATGTATCAGATAAATCTGTTAATCAGAAGGGGCAAAAATATGACTTTACATATATAGCAGGAAAGTCAAAGGATGTGATTAATCCTTTGAAAGGACTTAGTGTGGGGGAAGTTCCAGGACATTGGATGGTAATGACACGTGACCTTTGGAAAGATTTCGGTAATATCACATTGACAGGAATTTCTTTTATCTGCCCTGAAAGACGTGATGCTGGTTTTGATGAAATATTTTTGGCTAAATCACAAGAGGATATAAAAAATGCTCCCAAGGTTCTGCCTAGTGAAATAGCAACTCCGGTTCCCGTAAATGAGGATGAAGAACAGTTGGTATATGAAGAAGCGGCTACAGACAAAAATGAACAGCCGGAAGGAGTACAGATAGACTGGGCTGCACAAATCAAGGCGGGTGGTTCAATGATGTATCCACTGTATTTGCTGGGACTAATCGCTTTGGTCATTGCGATACAACGATTGATAACTTCTCGTGAAGGTCGCCTGGTTCCGAAACCCCTTCGTGAGAGTGTGAATGAATGTCTGGCTAAGGGTGACCTGAAAGGGGCTTTGGCAGCATGTGACAAATATCCTTCTACATTGGCTAATTCTTTACGTTTCATTCTTGAACATATAAAGGCTGGAAGAGAAGCTGTCAGTCAGACAGCCGGAGACATGGCTGCTCGTGATATTCGTACTCATCTCGCACGTATCTATCCACTTTCGGTCATTGCTTCACTTGCTCCGCTGATCGGTCTTTTGGGTACGGTTGTCGGTATGATTGAAGCATTCGGGTTGGTAGCATTATATGGAGATGAAGGCGGAGCTTCCATTTTGTCCGATTCAATCTCAAAAGCTCTGATTACAACTGCCGCCGGCTTGATCATCGCCGCTCCTGCCATTGCTTTGTATTTTATCATTAAAAACCGTATTATGAGAATGGCTTCTTTGGTAGAGGTGGAAGTAGAAAATGTAATAACTACTCTTTATCTGGAGGAAGATAACTCAAAAGGGACAGACGTATCTAAATAAAAGAAGTACAGCCATGAGATTAAATTATGATGATGAAGATAAGGTAGAGGTGCAGATGTCTCCTTTGATAGACTGTGTCTTCTTGCTATTGATCTTCTTCCTCGTGACTACCATGATGAAGAAATGGGAAATGCAAATCCCATTGTCGCTTCCTTCGATGACGTCCAGCCTTTCTACTACACGTGCGGGAGAAGAGGCTGTTATCATTGCGGTAGATGAGGATAAGAATGTGTATCAGGTAGTGGGGCACGATGCTTATTCGGGAGAGAGCCACTATATACCGATTTCGGACTTACATGCTTTTCTGACTGAACTTCGTAATAGTGAGGGGACGGAAATTGCGATTGATGTGGCAGCTTACCGGACTGTTCCGGTGAGTACGGTGATAGAGATATTCGATCAATGTCAAATACAAGGGTTCACGCGTACACGTGTCCGCTTGGGAAGTAAACCATATTTAGGCCTATGAGACTATCGTTGTTTAATAATGAAGATGAACCGGAAGTGTCTATGTCGCCTTTGATCGACTGTGTGTTTCTGCTATTGATCTTTTTCCTTGTATCGACAATGACAAAGGTGAAAAACAGGGATATTCCGGTGGATTTACCTACTTCGGAGTCTGCGGTTAAATTGAAACCGGATGACAAACAGGCTATTGTGGGACTGGATGCTGAAGGTAACTTTTATTGGGACGGACAACCTTGTTCAACCAATTTTATGATGGAACAATTGCGGGAGACTTGTATCTCTGATCCGGGCCGGCGTATCCGCATCGATATGGATAAGCATACTCCGTTCGGCCGTTTTGTGGAAGTGATGGATGCTTGTCAGTTTTATAATTTAACGAATATAGGAATACGGACTTATGACGAAAACTACAACAGGGAGTAGCCGTCTGACGGTTATCCTGTCATGGATTATTGCACTGGCCTGTTTCGTGGGAGGAGCTTTGTTTATATGGATGATGCCGTCGCCGGATCAGGGAGCTATTGATTTGCAGGCGAAAAAACAAAAGTCTCCGAAAAGCGTCAGTGAAAAAATAAAGAAGGAGCAGTCGCAAAGGGTGCTTCCTGCCAACTATTCCGAGCAACTGGTTAAACAGTCGGAAGTGTTGGTTAAAAAGAATTTGGAGGATCAGCTTCGTAAGTTTCAGGAAATGGCCAAGAAGATGAGGGAACGGAAAGATGAGTTGTTGACTAAGGTGGAAACACGCCAGTTGCCGCGTTCAGCTCCTGCCGATGCTAATGATACATCAAAAGCAAGAAATATACCGCAAACTGGTAATCCTCCGGCGAATGCATCTGTAGAGGATATGTATGCTCTTTTGCGTGAATATGAAGCTGAAATACAACAGAATCATTTGGCGACTAATGCTGCCAAACAAGCTCTTTCGAGAGGACTTTCATTTCCTGAAGTGTATAATTCATTAAAGGCGGGTGCTTCCCGTATGCCAAGTTTTGACGAATTGATTCGGATGCAGGCAAAGGGTGGAGAATGGGGGACTTCGGATGGCAGTAATGCCAGTGCCGGTTTGAGTATAAAAAGTACGGCTGATTTGAATAACTATCGTGGATTGTTGGGACAAGCGACACGGCAGGCCGGACTTGCTCAATCACGTCTGGAAAATCTTTTCGGAGTAGTGAAGCAGGTAGGAAAACCTGGTGGAGGTGCCGGTGAAGGTAATGGTCAGCCTGGTGGAAGCGAAGGCGGAGGCAATGGAGATGGAAGCGGTAATGGTGGCATGGGTGAAGCAGCCCAGGGGAATGGGAACAAGCGACCGATGAATCATTATGCAGGCTCACGTTTGAATCAGGCAATGGTGAAAGCACAAGCTTTACCCGGACGTCGTTTTTCTAAGAATGCAGAACGCAAAGGGTGGTTGTATATCAACACCTGGTATATGATTGGTCCATGGGATAGTTATGGACGGGAAGATTTTTCGATTGTGCATCCACCTGAAATTTCTGTGGATTTTGATGCTGTATATACGGATGGACAGGTGGGGACGGGAATTATGGAAACGGATTCCGACCCGATTAAAGTGATTGGAGAAGAGGTGCATTTGGATGGAACATTGCGTTGGAAATTTATGCAAAGTGAGTCCATGCACAATACGGTACCTGTTACTACCGGAAATTCAACCTATTATGCTTATACGGAGCTTTATTTTGATGAGGCTACTACGATGTTGGTAGCTATCGGTACGGATGATAGTGGACGGGTATGGATCAATGGTAAAGATGTGTGGCGTGATTATGGTACCAGTTGGTATAATATTGACGAGCATATTGCTCCTTTTGAATTCAGGCAAGGATGGAATCGTGTTCTGGTTCGATTGGAAAACGGTGGTGGAGGAGCTTGTGGATTCAGCTTCTTGATTATTCCGCAGGATAAATAGATGTGTGTTTAAATAGAAAAGATTGTTTAAGGAATTAATTATTGGTAGAAGTTATGTGAAAGAGTTTTGCTCTTTCCATAACTTTCTTTTATACCACGAATGGAACAAGAAGCAGTACACATAGGACAATTGATACAACAGGAATTATATCGTCAAGGGCGGTCTATTGTCTGGTTTGCAGAGCAGCTGTGTTGCTCGCGAAGCAATGTTTATAAAATTTTCTCAAAGCCGGGTATAAATACGCTCTTACTTCTCAAAATATCCAGTATTCTTCATTATAATTTCTTTCAATATTATTCGGATTCTTGGGATGAGGAAAAAATGTAAACTTTTTGGGTACACCTATCTCTTATTTCTTCTTTTTTTCTTCTTATCTTGCATTTGCAAATTGATTGATTCTTTGAAAAGATAGATATATGGCAAGAGAATAACCTATTTAAATAAATATAGTGATGAAAGAAGGTAAGCAAAAATGCCGAATATTGAAAGAAATTCGGAGACAGATAGCGGAAGCTAATGATATCGAACTCATTACATCCGAATGTAAATATCGGGGAGATTGTTTAGGTACATGTCCAAAGTGTGAGGCTGAAGTGCATTATCTGGAACAGCAACTTCTTTTCCGTCGGAGGATGGGACTGGTTATTAAAATAGTGGGTGTTTCGCTTGGAATGTCTGCAATGGGGGCTACATCATTGAATGGGCAGCAAGTGGGGGAGGATCGTTTGAAAAATGACTCTAATATGCTTCCACAAGTGGAAGTTATGGAAAATCGGGTTGTCAGAAGATGTACTGTCGTGGCGGGAGGAGTTGTCATTAAAAAGGTAAAGGCTGTCACTGTAAAAGGTACTGTTGTAGACAAATACGGTCATCCGAATATAGGTGCGGAAATTATTGAAAGAGGAGCTAACCATAAGACATATTCTGACCTGAATGGTCGATTCATGCTTCAAGTATCAGGAAAAAGACCTGTTTTGGAGGTTAGTCTTTCAGGTATGAAGACGAAGGAGGTGAGGGTAAGGAAGAGGAAGGCCGGGAAAATAAAAGTTGTGTTGCACAAGAATAGCTTATAATAAAAAATAGACGAATATGAATTCTGTATTATTGGATTTTGTTTGGAGTGGTATTCTTATAGGAGAAAGCTTTACCCAGTTCTGGTATATTATACCGGCTACCATTGTCATTGAAATTTTTTAAGCTATTGTTTCATCTCTGTTTCTTTGGTTATTTCCTTTTATATTAAGTAGAATTGGTTTAGGCTGATAAAATAATATGTCTAATAAATAAGAACTAGCTAACCCTCTCTATGAATGCTGATCCTGTCGGTACTGTAAAAGGTATTGGCAGGATTTTTATTATTGAATGGTGTATTATCGCTCAAAGACAGTTTCTTACGTTATATTGAATGATATTTATACTGTTTTGACTGATTTGAAGACCTTTGTTCTCAAATAATGTTCCATCTTTGCAATTGTAATTTCATAGAATATAGTATCGAGAATTTTATACTGATTTGTAAAGTAACAGATTCAGATTTGATTAATTGATATGTGTGTTTATTTTTTAGTTTTCAATAGGTAATAGTTTTAGTTTTTTGGGGTAATTAAATGGGATTAGTTTTCAAATTCGCTATCGGTTTTAATGGAAACATTAACCGGTGGTGAATTTCTAAAGAGATTAATGTATCATGAAAACAATAGAATAGATTGAAAATGAAAAGACCTTTATTGTATTTGCTTATTTTGTTAGTGACTGTATTCAGCACTTCCTGTACTCAATCTTCAAAGGGAACATTTGAGGTGGGTGACAAGACTTTCTTACTTAATGGAGAGCCGTTTGTCGTAAAAGCGGCAGAGATTCATTATCCTCGTATTCCAAAAGAATATTGGGAACATCGTATTAAAATGTCTAAGGCGTTGGGTATGAATACCATTTGCCTTTATGTTTTCTGGAACTTCCATGAACCGGAAGAAGGAAAATATGATTTTACCGGGCAAAAGGATATTGCAGCATTTTGTCGTCTTGCACAGGAGAATGGTATGTACGTCATTGTGCGTCCTGGTCCTTATGTGTGTGCAGAGTGGGAGATGGGCGGATTGCCTTGGTGGTTACTGAAAAAGAAAGATATTAAGCTCCGTGAACAGGATCCGTATTATATGGAACGTGTGAAACTGTTTATGAATGAAGTTGGTAAACAACTTGCTGATCTTCAGATTAGTAAAGGTGGGAATATAATTATGGTACAAGTAGAAAATGAATATGGCTCATTTGGTATTGACAAGCCTTATATTTCTGCTATCCGTGATCTTGTGAAGCAAGCGGGATTCACAGGGGTACCTTTATTCCAGTGTGACTGGAATTCTAATTTTGAGAACAATGCTTTGGATGATCTTCTTTGGACTGTCAATTTTGGTACGGGAGCCAATATAGATCAGCAGTTTGAACGTTTGAAAGAGCTTCGTCCTGATACTCCATTGATGTGTAGTGAGTTCTGGTCCGGATGGTTCGATCATTGGGGAGCGAAGCATGAAACACGCAGTGCGGAGGATTTGGTAAAAGGAATGAAAGATATGCTCGATCGTAATATTTCATTTAGTTTATATATGACTCATGGAGGTACTAGTTTCGGACATTGGGGAGGAGCAAACTTCCCGAACTTCTCTCCGACATGTACGTCTTATGATTATGATGCACCTATCAATGAATCAGGAAAAGTCACTCCCAAATATTTTGAAGTACGTAAATTGTTAAGTAACTATTTACCTGAAGGCGAATCGTTGCCGGAAATCCCGGATTCTATTCCAACGATTACTGTTCCTTCATTTAAGTTAGATGAAGTGGCGATACTGTTTGATAATCTGCCGGAGCCAAAAATCAGTGAAAATATTCAGTCAATGGAAGCGTTTGATCAGGGTTGGGGAAGTATTCTATATCGAACTACACTTCCGGCATCTAACGAAGAGCAAGTTCTGACAATTACAGAGGCTCATGACTGGGCACAGGTTTTCCTTGATGGCAAGAAATTGGCGACGTTAAGTCGTTTGAAAGGGGAAGGGACTGTTATTCTTCCACCTGTGAAAGAAGGAGCCCAATTGGATATTCTAGTAGAAGCGATGGGCCGTATGAATTTCGGTAAAGGTATTTATGATTGGAAAGGTATTACTGAAAAGGTGGAAATTCAATCGGACGGTGCTGCTACTTCATTGAAGAATTGGAAAGTTTATAATATCCCGGTTGATTATGCTTTTGCAAAGAATAAGAAATTTGTGAAACAAGATAATCCGAAAAAAGACCCTGCATATTATCGTGGAACATTTACACTGGATAAAACCGGTGATACTTTCCTGGATATGACTAACTGGAGTAAAGGGATGGTCTGGGTGAATGGTTATGCTATTGGACGTTACTGGGAAATAGGACCACAACAAACCTTATATGTGCCGGGATGTTGGTTGAAGAAAGGTGAGAACGAAGTGATTATATTGGATATGGCTGGACCTGTACAACCGGAAACGGCAGGCTTGCAACAACCTATTCTCGATAATTTACGCGTTCATGGTGCTGCCTATGCACATCGTAAAGTAGGTGAGAACTTGGACTTGAGCGGAGAAACGCCCGTTTATAAAGGTTCTTTCAAGGCGGGTAATGGTTGGCAACATGTGAAGTTTGGAAAAGAGGTGGAAACACGTTTCTTCTGTCTGGAAGCATTGAATGCACATGATGGGAAAGATTTTGCAGCCATTGCGGAATTGGAGTTACTGGGAGCTGATGGCAAGCCCTTGTCACGCCAACATTGGAAAGTTGTTTATGCAGATAGTGAGGAAACGGAAGAAGCGAATAATATTGCAACGAATGTGTTCGACTTGCAGGAATCTACCTTTTGGCACACAAGCTATTCTTCGGCTGCCAAACATAAATTCCCGCATCAGATTGTGATTAATCTCGGTGAAGATAAGGTAGTAACCGGATTTTCATATTTGCCGAGAGCAGAAGCCGGTAAGACAGGCATGATTAAAGATTATCGGGTATATCTGAAAATGACACCCTTTAAAATCTAAAGGGAATAATAAGATAATTGTATGTCTATGATGTACACTGAAGACATTTAAGTCATAAGGTTAATTATTAAGTTTGTTCATTAAGTTATAGAGAAGTAAAAGAATAACTTTCACGTGAGTGACGGTTTTTCTTTTACTTCTCTTTTTAGCTTGACCGATATTGTCTGGGTAATTAGAAATAATATCCTAAATTCACAAAGCAGCTTCCTTTATCCGTCTGATTGGAATATCCTAATGATATTTCCAATGGTCCGAAGATACTATCCATTCCATAGCCGGCACTGATACCGAATAATTGTTTGCCTTTCAATATATCGAAGAAATTACTATCCGTTAGTCCGTAGTTGCCTGTCAACGTGAGATAATGAATGGCTCCCATACGTTGCCTGAATTTAATAGAGGCGATCATAACGGTGTTGTCCATTAATTCCAGATTGGTAACCCCGGCAAAAGGTAATTGTTGAGGAATATAGAAACCGGGGACTTCACCACCAATGGCATTTTGTAGCGGATAAGGAAAATCCCTTCCGATCAGGATACGTCCGTAAATGGAAGGAATGACTGCAAAACGGCGGGTTACAGGAATGACGCTTGCCCACGAAGCATTCAGTGCTGAAAATGGAGCGTGTTCGTTGTATTGTGCCGTATTATCCGTATAGAGTGAATAGGCGGCTCTGAAGTCACTTCCTTTAGAAGGGAAACGTCCTTTATCATAGGTATTATATTGCACTTGGGCAAAATAACTTAGGAAATGTTCCGATTCTACTTTCAGGTCGGAGATTTCAGGTTTCTTAAACAGGAAATCCTTGTATTTGTAATATTCAAAACGAAGACCGAGTCCGAAACGGAAATTCTTGTACCATACATCAGAGAAGCCGAATTCGGCCAGATGATATTTGTAAGTTGTATTATAGGCACGGTCGCCTTCCTCGTAAATATTGATATCATTGTATTGGAACATATACGAGAAGTTGAAATTACGCTGTTGCATTGGTTCCAGCGTATAGTCTATGCGGGCAGCATATCGTTTACCCAACCGACCGGTAAGAGCCAGACGGGAAGGAATACGAGTTTTGAGGTCTGCTGTTGCATTGACCAACAAAGATGCGATCTCTTCCGAATCGAAACGTATACCCAGGTTGATTCTTCTTTCATATTTTTCCTGTAACAGGAAGTTGAGGTGATAACCTTCAGGTGTCTCTTTCAACGTATAACTGGCACTGGAGTAGGACTGAGTACCGCGTAACTGATACAGGGCCTGTTCTATTTGTTGAGTGGAAATATCGCTGTTTTCTTTCAGATTACATTTCTTCATCAACCATTTTTTATCATCCACCTCTACACCGGAAAATGAGATGTCCGTCACATAAACCGTACGCGCATTAGAAAGAGAAGAATAAGGACCATGTTGTTTCGGGGTATAATCTTCGGCTATTCCTATTTTCTTTTTCAAAGCAAGCAATGAACCCCATTGGGCTTTTGCTGCTTCTTCGCCTCTACGCATCAGGGTATCAATGGCGGCTGGAGTAAAACTGGCGGATGAATATCCATCTACATTGACACGAATATAGGTATCTGTGAGGTCTACATTTTTTTCATGGTTAGACTGACAGGTGATATCTACAATCTGCCCCAGAATGTCGGGTACACTATTGAGCTTGTCGGCTTTCTTAAGAGCATTCTGTACGTCTACCCCGATAATAATATCGGCTCCCATTGCTTTCACTACATCCGCCGGATAGTTGTTTACAATACCACCGTCCACTAATACCATGCTGTCTTGCCGTACCGGAGTAAATACACCGGGGATAGCCATACTGGCACGCATGGCAGTAGAGAGTATTCCGTCATGGAATACAATTTGTTCTCCATTAACAACATTGGCTGCTACACAGGCAAAAGGAATGGGAAGTTTATTAAAGTCGATAGAGTCATGATACCCTACGGTAAGGTCTGAAAATAGATTAGCCAGATTCTGTCCTTTCATGATTCCTCCGGTAGCGGCATCTTTGGGAGTTTTGGTGAAAGGAATAGAGACTGTATATTTTTCAGATCGCTCACGATCTGTTAATGACATGGCACTTCTTTTGATACGGTCACTCAATAGGAATGTCCAATCTTGTTTTCGTACCATGCTATCCAATTGTTCCGGAGTATAACCGATGGCATAAAGACCGCCTACGATAGCTCCCATGCTGGTGCCGGCTATATAATCAATAGGAATGCCGGCTTCTTCGATCACTTGCAGTGCTTTGATGTGTGCCATTCCTTTGGCACCCCCGCCGCTCAGTACGACACCTACTTTTTTTCTTTGCTCCTGAGAATGCAAAGAAAAAGGCAATAAGATGCCAATTGATAAAACTAATGTTGAAAAGATTTGTTTTTTCATTAGGACATGGTCTAGTGTTGATGTTTAATATAATACAAATGTAGAGCATAATTTGTTTAGTTGTTGAAATGGGAATTAAAAAAAATGTTCCAAAAGTCGGAAATGTGGATAATTTCTACATTTTATCTGGTGGATTCTACATTTCTACATTTCTTAAGACAAAATATAATAGACTGAATACCAGTAAATAATAGGTGTAATGAATTTTGGCATACTAATTGCAAGAAAGAGTATAGAACAAACATAAGTTAAATTAAATAATAAGATTCGATATGAGATTATTCTTTTCG
>ERZ772818.313-NODE-313-length-52625-cov-4.836998_pt1 | contig 52625 bp, 46 predicted proteins | sample MGYA00580837_ERZ772818 | MGnify/ENA primary metagenome ERZ772818 (study PRJEB29015, sample SAMEA2737671) | human gut metagenome | biome: human gut; feature: human-associated habitat; material: faeces | place: China | collected 2012 ...
TAAAAGGTCTGATCACAATCAAAGATATTGAGAAACAGATCAAATATCCTCTGGCTGCCAAAGATGAACAGGGACGTCTTCTCTGTGGGGCTGCTGTTGGTATTACCGCCAACGTGCTTGCCCGTGTAGACGCACTTGTGAAGGCAAATGTTGATGTCATCGTTGTTGATTCTGCTCATGGTCATTCTGAGAATATCCTCCGTGCTGTACGAGAGATCAAGGCTGCATATCCGGAGCTGCAGGTTATCGCAGGAAACGTTGCCACAGGAGCCGCTACTAAGGCTCTGATCGATGCTGGTGTAGATGCAGTTAAGGTCGGAATCGGACCTGGTTCTATCTGTACCACCCGTGTAGTTGCTGGTATTGGTGTACCGCAGATCACAGCAGTCATGGATTGCTATGAGGTTGCCAAGAGATATGGTATTCCGATTATTGCAGACGGTGGTATCAAGTATTCAGGCGATGTTACCAAGGCAATCGCAGCTGGTGCAAACGTTTGTATGATGGGAAGCATGTTCGCCGGATGCGATGAGAGCCCGGGAACTTTCGAGTTATATCAGGGAAGAAAATATAAAGTATACCGTGGAATGGGATCCATTGCAGCTATGGAGAATGGCAGCAAGGACCGTTACTTCCAGGAGAATGCCAAGAAGCTTGTTCCGGAAGGTGTGGAAGGACGTGTTGCATACAAGGGACACCTTGAGGACACTGTATTCCAGCTGATCGGAGGACTTCGCTCCGGTATGGGATACTGTGGAGCTGAGAATATTGAAGCACTGAAACAGAATGGTAAATTCGTGAAGATTTCTGCTGCTTCCCTGAAAGAGTCTCACCCACATGACATTCACATTACAAAAGAAGCACCGAACTACAGTGTGGATGACAAATAATGAAAAGAAAATCTGCAAGGCCGTCTTTTTCAAGGCGGCCTTCTTTTAACAAAAGAGAAAAAACAGATAAGGGCGGCAGAATCCGTCAGAGAAATCAGCGTCTGGCATTACTGGTGCTTCTTTTGCTTCTGGTTGTGACAGGAGTGGTTATTCTGATGGTAAGGAAAGGACAGAAGCAGGAGGAAAGTGCAGAGACATTCCAGGAAACGAATGATCATACGAATTATGGACCGGAAGAATGGATGTCCCAGGGTGCTCCCTACATAGATGTACAATTATTGACTCCAAATGAGTATTCCAGGCCTCAGCTGCCCCTGAATGGAGCTGATTACATAGCGATCCATTATACAGCCAATCCCGGTGCCACAGCCCAGAATAACAGGGATTATTTTGAGAATCTTTCCATTTCTCATGAGGCGAAAGTAAGCAGCCATTTTGTAGTAGGACTGGAGGGTGAAGTGATCCAGTGTATTCCTACCTCGGAGATGTCTTATGCGACTAACTCAAGGAATGTGGACAGTATTTCCATTGAGTGCTGTCATAAAGATGATACCGGCGTTTTTGAACAGGAAACTTATGATTCTGTGGTAAAGCTGGCTGCATGGCTGTGCGCCCGATTTGGGCTGACCTCAGAGCAGGTGATCCGGCATTATGATGTGACAGGCAAGGAATGCCCCAAGTATTATGTGGATCATCCGGATGCCTGGGAGCAGATGAAGGCGGATATCAGTGCACAGATCACAATAGATCAGGGCTTGATGGGGATTTCCTGAGAAAAAAGTACGGACTATATCCATAAATTTGCTTATGCAGGCATTGCGACCAGTAACCACAAAAAGTTACTGGTCATTGGTAACGTTCCGCGAGGTGTTTTTTGTGAACAAAGTTCACAGAAAACCCGAGAATCTCAGCGCGAAATCATGCGAATGCATGATTTCTGTGCATCGCGAAGCGTGTTACTGGTCACTCCGTGACCAGTAACCACAAAAAAATTGTACATAAAAGAAAAAGATTTCCCATCTTGAAATAACAAAAAAAATATTGTAGTATAAAAAAGAACTGCATGACTGGCGGATCGTGGGAATACCCACAGGGAGTGCAGTAATATCATTGTGTCGACCGCCTGGGCAGCCTGGAAGAGAGGCTTCCCAGGCGTTTTTTTATACACGCAGCCAACATTTATACTCTTGATGAAAATCTGGTGGCTGCGGTAATATACTCATGTAAATTTCGAAAGGAGAACATCTGCATGGAAATGATAGCATTGGACAAAGAACTGAAGGAAAATTCTTACCCGGGACGAGGAATCATCATTGGACGCAGCGCTGATGGAACGAAGGCAGTTACTGCTTACTTTATTATGGGAAGAAGTGAAAACAGCCGCAACCGTGTATTTGTGGAGGATGGCGAGGGAATCCGCACACAGGCATTTGACCCTTCCAAACTGGTAGATCCAAGCCTGATCATTTATGCACCTGTCCGCGTACTTGGAAATAAAACAATTGTGACAAACGGTGACCAGACAGACACTATTTACGAAGGAATGGATCATCAGCTCACTTTCGAGCAGTCTTTACGTTCCAGAGAGTTTGAGCCAGATGCACCAAACTATACACCACGTATTTCCGGAATTATGCATGTGGAGAACGGCTCTTACAGTTATGCAATGTCCATTTTAAAGAGCAATAATGGAGATCCTTCCTCCTGCAACCGTTACACTTTTGCATATCAGAATGCAAAGGCCGGTGAGGGACATTTTATCCATACTTATAAATGTGATGGAAACCCGCTGCCAAGCTTTGAGGGTGAGCCGAAGCTTGTTCAGATTCCGGATAACATGGATGAGTTTGCAGATATGTTGTGGGCGAGCCTGAATGAAGACAATAAGGTTTCACTTTTTGTGAGATACATTGATATCGAGACTGGTAAATATGAATCAAAAATTATCAACAAGAATCACTGAAAATAAAGCATTCCGTTTTTGGTAAATTATATTCAAAAAACGGAATGCCTCACGGAATAGTACCTACTGAATCGTTACCTTAAAAGATAAAATGGAGGAGATAACCATGAAAGAGTTAGAATTAAAATACGGCTGTAACCCAAATCAGAAACCATCTAAAATATACATGGAAGATGGGAGTGAACTGCCAATTAAAGTACTTTCCGGAAAACCTGGATATATTAACTTTCTGGATGCCTTTAACGGCTGGCAGCTGGTGCGTGATCTGAAAAAGGCAACCGGGCTTCCCGCAGCTACTTCTTTTAAACATGTTTCCCCGGCAGGTGCTTCCATTGGTCTTCCGCTCACAGAGACGCTTGCAAAAATCTACTGGGTAGAGGATATGGACTGGCAGAATTTTTCACCGCTTGCATGTGCATATGCCCGTGCAAGAGGCGCAGACAGAATGTCTTCCTTCGGTGATTTTATTTCCCTTTCTGATGTATGTGACAAAGACACAGCACTTCTGATCAAGAGAGAAGTTTCCGACGGTGTGATCGCTCCTGGTTATACAGAGGAGGCACTTGAGGTCCTGAAACAGAAGAAAAAAGGCAACTACAATGTAATTCAGATCGATCCGGAATATGTACCGGCTCCATTAGAGCATAAGCAGGTGTTCGGCGTTACTTTTGAGCAGGGAAGACAGGAGCTTGCAATTGATGATGAGCTGATTTCCAACATCGTAACTGAGAATAAAGAATTATCTGAGGAAGCAAAGCGTGATATGAAAGTTTCTCTGATCATTCTGAAATACACCCAGTCCAATTCCGTATGCTATGTAAAAGACGGACAGGCAATCGGCGTTGGTGCAGGACAGCAGTCAAGAGTTCACTGTACACGTCTTGCAGGACAGAAAGCAGATAACTGGTTCCTTCGCCAAAGCCCGAAAGTATTGAACCTTCCATTTAAGGAAAGTATTTCAAGAGCTGAGCGCGACAATGCTATTGATGTTTACATTGGCGATGAGTATATGGATGTTCTGGCAGATGGAAACTGGGAAAAGACATTCACAGAGAAACCTGCAGTTTTCACAAAGGAAGAGAAGAGAGCATGGCTGGATCAGATGACAGACGTAACATTAGGATCTGATGCGTTCTTTCCATTCAGCGACAATATTGAGCGAGCTTACAAAAGTGGCGTGAAATATATTGCACAGCCAGGCGGTTCTGTGAGAGATGCAGACGTAATCGATACCTGTAACAAATACAATATGGCAATGGCATTTACCGGAATTAGATTATTCCATCACTAAATTGTGGCTGAAAAATCATTCTTGCAATTGAGACGCACATCTTGCGGAAAGTTTTTTCAAACACGTTTTAAGAAAAAATATTGGATTCTGACAGAATAATAAAATGAAGTAATAAAAGGTCTTGTACAAAGTGCAAAGAACTGAAAATTCTTATTGAAAGATGAGTCAATAGAGAATCTTCAGATAGAAAAGCAAATTGTACAAGGCTTTTTTATTTAAAATAAGATGTCCTTTATAAATTATTTCCGAAAGAATAAGCGGGATTTTCTTATGAAGTATACAAGAGACAGTGACCGCTTTGTAAGGCGGATTCAGACACAAAAAAGCTCCGACTAAATCGGAGCCTCAGAGCGATAGACGGGGCTCGAACCCGCGGTCTCGACCTTGGCAAGGTCGCGCGTTACCAACTACGCCACTATCGCATTTATTGCTGTCAACTGTTTTCCTCAGCGACAAAACATATAATACAGTATAAAATCTATTTTGTCAAATGTTTTTTTGAAAAAAATGAAATAATGTTTTTTTTAATGAAAAAATAAAAAAGCTACAATAATAAATGTGAAAAATTTCTAAAAAGCCTGATGGGATTTGAAATAAGAAAATAGCTGTGCTATGATAAACAAAGAGTAGAGGGGAAAATTGAACAGATCAGGAGATATAAATTTATGAAAAAAAGATTTCTGGTTATGGCAGTATGTGTTTCCGCATGTATGCCTGTTTCTGCGCTTGGAGCGGAAATAGCCGGTCCGGCCATTTCAGGTACAGCACAGGAAAATACTGATAATAAAGAAGAAACAGTTTCAGAAGAAGCTATCGAAAAAAAGGATTCCGGGAAAATCGAGGACGAGATCACGGAAGTCCAGGATACTGTCACAGTAGCGGCAGATACAGATGTATTAGATTATCCTGGCAGAAAAGAGGGTTCTGTGATCGGTGAAGTGCTGGAAGAAGATGAAATCAGCCGTACAGGTACTATTGATGATATCTGGAGCAGGATTCTGTTTGAGGATGATAATGGAGAAGAACAGGTGGGATATATCCCAACCTCTGTTTTGGAGGGGTATGAAGATAAGAATCAGGTAGCTTCAGATGCAACCTCAGATGGAACTGTAGAAGCAGGAATTATACATAAAAGTACAGGAGAGGGCGTATTTGCAGAAGCAGTAGAAGGTGTTACCCAGACAGGGGGAAATGCAGGTGTTCTTGAAGGACAGCCGATTATGGTTTCCGCAGACAGCAGCCTTCGTCCACTTGGTGTTTTCCATATTACCCATTACTGCCAGTGCAGCATTTGCTGCGGTCCGTGGGCAAACGGAATCACATCCACAGGTGTGACAGCTACCACGAACCGTACTATTGCAGTAGATCCAACTGTAATTCCTTACGGTTCTAAAGTTGTTATCAATGGACAGGTCTATGTGGCAGAAGACTGCGGCGGCGCCATTAAGAACAACCGCATTGATATTTATATGGGAAGCCATGCGGAAGCATTGAACAGCGGTGTATTTGATGTAGAAGTTTATCTTTTGGAAGAGGAATCATCCGTTCAGGGTATAGAAGGGATTCAGGAAGGGAATCAAGAATAATATGAAAATTTTGTGAAAAATTGTGCATATTTAGTTCGAAAATATACTAGCCAATGCGGTACTTCTAGTGTATAATATTTAGGCAGACACTGCCATGACGTGATTTGTGGGAAATTAGAAGGAAAATATGGCAGATTTACAGGATAACAAATAGATAAGGTGAAAACGAAATTATGGTAAAAGTAAAAATTAGCGACTGGAAAGCTGATTCATCCATGGATGAGGCTTATAAGGCACTTCGTACAAACATTCAATTTTGCGGTGCCGACAAAAAGGTGATTGCATTTACAAGCTGTACCCCGAATGAAGGAAAGAGTAATGTGACTTTCCATCTTGCAGCTTCCCTTGCAGAGAGTGGTAAATCTGTACTTTTGATTGATGCAGACCTTCGTAAATCCGTACTTATGGGACGTGTACAGGTTGAGGAAGAAGTGAAGGGACTGACCCACTACCTGTCCAAGCAGGCGAAACTGCAGGACGTTATCTGCGCAACCAATCTTCCTAAGTTTCACATTATTTTTTCAGGTGTTGTACCGCCGAACCCGGCAGAGCTTTTAGGAAGCAGACAGTTTAAAGACATGATCCGTGTTGTAAGAGATGTATATGATTACATTATCATAGATACACCGCCTCTTGGACGAGTAATCGACTGTGCAGTTGTGGCGGATTCCTGCGATGGAACTGTCATTGTAATTGAATCCGGCAGTATCAGCTACCATTTTGTACAGGAGATCAAGGGGCAGCTGGAGAAGACCAACTGTCCGATCATCGGTGCAATTTTGAACAAGGTAGATACTAAGGAATATGGTAAATACGGTAAGTATGGTAAATATGGCAAATATGGCAAGTACGGAGAATACGGAAAATATTGATCCGTCATTATTCGAGATTGTTATATGAAAAGATTGGAAATGGGCGAAGCGAATGAAAGGTATTTATGATATTCACTGTCATATTGTTCCGGGAGTTGATGATGGAGCGAAGGATCTCAAGACATCTGTACGCATGCTCCAGAAGGAATATGATGATGGTGTCCGCAACATTATTGCCACTCCGCATTTTCGATATGATATGTTTGAGCCGTCTCTGGAACAGGTTAAGAAGCAGTTCCTTCGTGTGAGGAAGGCTGCCGCTGAGATTGGAGAAGACGGTATTCAGATGTATCTGGGCTGCGAGCTTCATTCCAGTATGGATATGACAGACTGTCTGAAAAAAGGGGAAAGACTTACCATGTCAGGTTCCCGTTATGTGTTAACGGAGTTTCGGACTTCAGACGAAAAGTCCTATATCAGGGAACGGGTGCAGGCATTGATCCGGAAAGGGTATTATCCTATTATCGCACATGTAGAACGCTATCATTCGGTAGTAAAAAACGGTCTGGATTTTATTGATGAACTCAGGGATATGGGTGCCTATATTCAGATGAATGCGGACAGTATTATTGGTGAGGATGGCTTTATGATCAAGCGTTTCTGCAAGAAAGTAATTAAAGAAGAAATGTTGGATTTTGTGGGGTCTGACGGTCATGATCTGGCCAGACGAACGCCTCACATTGGCAAATGTTACGACAAAATTGAAAAAATGATGGGTACGGATTACGCGGATATGATTTTTATCAGCAATCCGGAGTGCATTATAAATAACGAGAGATTTTGACTTTTATATATGGGATGTCGTTGGAAACGATGTATCTGTTTAGAAAAAGTAAAGAAAATTACAGGGTAACGGAGAAGAAGAATGGAAAATCAGGTTACAAATAATAACGATGAAATTGAAATCGATTTAGGTGAGATTTTTCACCTGATTCTTAGCAGGCTGGGAGTGATTATTCTTTCCGGTATCATTCTGGGTGTGATTTCCATTATCGGAACAATGCTTTTTATCACTCCACAGTATGAATCTACCACGAAGATCATGGTGCTGAATAAACAGGACAGCAATACACTGACCAGTGCTGATATGCAGACCAGTACACAGCTGACTAAGGACTATGCGGAACTTATTAAGAGCCGTACAGTTCTTGAAGGTGTAATTGCACAGCTGAATCTTAATATTACCTATCAGCAGCTGCTTGGCAAACTGACGGTAGATACTTCTACAGACAGCCGTATTGTAACGATCATAGTATCTGATGAAGATCCATATACAGCAAGCGAGATGGCCAATGCTATCCGTGATATGGCAGCAGAGCACATTCAGTCAGTTATGGATATTGAGGCGGTTAACGTAGTTGACAGCGCAAACATCCCAAGTGAAAAAGCCAGCCCAAGCCTTGCGAAGAATGGTGTGATCGGTGGACTTTTAGGTGTTATCATTGCAATGGCGATTGTGATCATCATTTATCTTACAAATGATACGATCAAGGTTGAGGAAGATGTAGAGCGTTATCTTGGACTTTCTGTTCTGGGAAGCATTCCATATTCAGAGAAAGAAAGCAGATCCAAGAAACAGAAATCAAGAAAACGTCGCTGATGAAATTGAGTATAAGGAGCTGCAGATATGCGTAAATGGTTGATTGTTTTAATGGCGGCAGTGGCAATAGGAGCGACCGGAATCCTGGGATGGCTGTATATGAGACAGGATCGCAAGGGACCGGAAATTACCATTGCAGAGAGCAAGAAAAACAGCTACACTGCGGATATGACAACGGAAGATCTTCTGGAAGGGGTAAAAGCTGTTGACAAGAGAGATGGAGATGTTTCAGCCAGCCTGACAGTTGAGAATGTTTATCCAAATGAAAAAGGGGATGAAGTCACAGTTGTTTATGTTGCAAAGGATAACAGTAACAATGTAACAAAGGTAACTTATCATATGACTTCCGAGGGAAATCTTATGGGATTTACTTCAGAAACCAAAACTTCTTCTGGCAATACAGATACAGATGCAGAAACGGATGAAGCCCTGCAGGATGAAAATGAGACTGATTCAGAAGATGAAGAAGAACCAGAAATGACAGAAGAAGAAAAAGCGCAGGAAAGGGAAGAAGAAAAGATTGACCAGCTGAATCCTCAGGATCCGCGTTTTTATCTGAATACTTACTACGTTGAAATTGCCAAGGGAACACAGATTGACAGACTGAGTTATGTAAAAGACATTCAAGACGATAAAGATTCAACAAGTGATCTTTATCGTAAGATTCAGATCACTGGAACCGTTGATGTGAATACTCCGGGTACTTATGAACTGACTTATTATGTTGTTGACTCCAATGGCAATGCTTCAAACGGAGCTGTTCTGACAATTGTAGTAAAATAATGATTACTGTGAACGGAGTGAACAGTAATCAATAGCGACTGCTGGTTATGAAAGAACCGGCAGAAAGATTCCTTTTTGACCATGCACATGTACATAGGAGCAAATATATGAGATCTACCATATGGAAGAAGACCCTTATCTGCCTTGGCGCGGTGCTGTTTCTGGAAAGCCCGGCTGTGAGTACGGCGTTTGCATATACAGTAAAGGCAGAGAATAGAAAATGCTCTATTTCGCAGATTTTTCCGCATCGGACAGGACAAAAGAGAGGGAGAGTCCCGTCAGCGTTCCGATTCCATGATTCTTGCTACATTGGACAAGGATCAGGGTACTGTAAGCCTGACCTCTTTTATGAGAGATCTTTATGTTGCCATTCCTGGATATTCGACTACTCGTATTAATGCGGCTTACGCATATGGAGGAATGGATCTTTTGGACCAGACTCTGGAAGAAAATTTCGGAGTAAAGATAGATGGAAATGTGGAAGTGGATTTTGAGGTTTTCCAGGTTCTGGTTGACAAGGTTGGAGGAATAGATCTGGAGTTGACTCAGGCGGAAGCAGATTATATCTGCGGACGAGATCAGAGTGTTCTTTACCCTCAGCCTCTTCGAAGCGACTGGAATCTTCAGGCAGGAATGAACCATCTGGATGGAGAACAGGCACTTATCCATGCACGCAACCGTTCTATTGGAAATTCCGATTATCGGAGAACAGAGCGGCAGCAGGAAGTACTTATGGCTGCTTTTGCCAAGATAAAAGATCTGGGAGTTTTTGATATTGCAGGTCTGGTTAAGGATGTTCTTCCAATGGTTACTACGGATCTTTCTTTGTGGGATATAACCGGATATGCCATGGATGTGATGAACATCGGTACAGATGAAATTGCATCATACCGGATTCCGGAGGATGGAGCCTACACACCTCAGACGATTGACGGCATGCAGGTTCTGGTTCCTGATCTTGAGCAGAATCGGCAATATCTTCAGCAGATCCTGTATCACGCAGGTGAATAAGAATTAAAAAGAATTAAGACGGTTCGCACCACACGAACCGTCTTTTACGCTATAATAACGAAATAAAAGCAGCTGTTGAGTTCCTTTGCAGTTACACACTGTCTGCTGAACCATTATAAAAATAAATTATAGAAATATATAGACAGCAATCAGAATTGAAAGCGGGTGGAGGATAAGTGGAATTGCTTGAATGGATACATAATATTGATGCACAGATTCTGCTTTTTATACAGCAGTATTTAAGAAGTGATCTGTTTACCTGGCTGTGGAAGGGAATTACCTTTCTAGGAGACGGAGGCTGGTTCTGGATTGTTTTGGGGCTGCTCTTTCTTTTTCCAAAGAAGACAAGAAAGGTAGGTGTAACCGCACTTCTGGCACTAGCTATAGGGGCAGTGGTTACGAATTTATGCCTTAAGGATCTGGTAGCGCGTATAAGACCTTATGATTCTGTGGAGGGACTTGTGCCTCTGGTTGCCAGGCTGAAGGACTATTCTTTTCCATCAGGTCATACCTGCGCATCTTTTGCCTGTGCAGGCGTATATTATAAAGCCTTTCCTGGAAAATGGGGAAAAGCAGCCATGGTCCTGGCAGTACTGATCGCTTTGTCCCGATTGTACGTGGGAGTACACTATCCTACAGATGTGCTGGCTGGAGCCCTTGTAGGCACTTTTAGTGCGTTGGCGGCGCTGAAGCTAGAGCACGCTCTAGTTAGATATTATGAAGAACGAAAAGCAAAATAAAGATAAGGGAGAATTTATGGAAGAGAAAAAAACACAGACAGTCTGTCCATACGCAAAAAAGTGCGGTGGGTGCCAGTATCAGGGTGTGCCTTATTCCGCACAGCTTAAAAAGAAACAAAATCAGGTACAGGGGCTTATGAAGAAGTTTGGGAATGTGAAGCCGGTAATTGGAATGAAAGATCCTTATTTTTACCGGAATAAAGTTCATGCTGTATTTGACCGTGACCGGAAGGGAAATATTATTTCTGGAATTTATGAGGCTGGTACCCACAGAGTGGTTTCTATTGAACAGTGTCTGATTGAGGATAAGAAGAGTCAGGAAATCATCCGTACCATTCGGGGAATGCTGAAGTCTTTTAAGATCAAAACATATGATGAGGATACCGGATATGGACTTCTGCGCCATGTACTGGTGCGTCGTGGCTTTTCTACAGGTGAGGTAATGGTAGTACTGGTGGTCGCCTCTCCTATTTTTCCATCCAAGAATAACTTTGTGAAGGCATTAAGAAAAGTTCATCCAGAGATCAGTACTGTGGTATTAAATATTAATGACAAAAATACAAGCATGGTTCTTGGCGAGCGGGAAATCGTGCTTTATGGCAAGGGATTTATCCGTGATACCCTTTGTGGAAAATCCTTCCGTATTTCACCGAAATCCTTCTATCAGGTAAATTCAGTGCAGACCGAAATTCTTTATGGAAAAGCTGTGGAATTTGCAGGGCTGACAGGGAAAGAAAAAGTCATTGATGCATATTGTGGAATTGGCACTATCGGTCTGATAGCTTCTGGTAAGGCAAGAGAAGTGGTCGGAGTGGAACTGAATAAAGATGCAGTCAGGGATGCAAGGATCAATGCAAGAGAGAATAAGGTGGTAAACATATCTTTCCGCCAGGGTGATGCCGGTGAATTTATGGAGGCAATGGCAGAAGCTGGTGAAAAGGCAGATGTGGTATTTATGGATCCTCCCCGCTCAGGCAGCAGCGAGAAATTCCTGAATTCCGTAATAAAACTCTCTCCGAAGAAAATTGTTTACATTTCCTGTAACCCGGAAACACTTGCAAGAGACCTTAATTTCCTTACGAGAAAAAACTATATAGTTAAAGAAATCCAGCCTGTGGAAATGTTCTGTTTTACAGATCACACAGAAGTGGTGACCTGGCTGGAGCAAAAATAAGAAACTGTTGCTGTTTACAGGCTGTGCAGCAATGAAAATATATTCTGTAAGAAAAGGTATCCTGTCAGCAGGAAAAAGGAGGTACCTATGATGACGACCATAACTGGAATTATGGAGTGGGTTCTGGAGAATATTGCTGGTTTCGCCATTGTAATTTTTGAGTTTATTGGAGTTGCCATTATTATCTGGAGTGGAATTACCGGATTTATCAAGTGGCTGAAACATGCCGGAGATACTGGTGTCTATCTGGCGAGGGGACTTGCCATGGGACTGGAATTTAAAATGGGAAGTGAGATTCTACGTACTGTAGTGGTACGTGAGTGGAAGGAAATCGGAATTGTAGCCGGAATTATTGCTCTTCGTGCAGCTCTTACGTTCCTACTTCACTGGGAAATCAAGGAGGAAGAAAAAAGCGGCGGACATGAGGAATAGAGGTTCGCTGTTTATAGATGATATCTGCGGGTTTATAGGAGCACACATAAAGATTGATAAAGGTATAATAAACAATGGAAATGAAAGTAATTGCTCATATCAGAAGTGATTTTCCAACGAAATTTGGAATTCCCCATCAGAGCGGCAGAATACAGGAACTAAAGGCGGATATTATTTTTGAACCGGAATATCGGAACCATGAGGCATTTCGAGGGCTGGAAGAGTATACCCATATCTGGCTGATCTGGGAATTTTCACAGGCTGTCCGCAAGGAGTGGTCTCCTACAGTGCGTCCTCCAAGACTTGGGGGAAACGTCAGAATGGGCGTTTTTGCTACAAGGTCTCCTTTTCGTCCAAATCCCATAGGACTTTCCAGTGTAAGGCTGGAGAGCGTAGAGTTTTCTGAAAAGTATGGACCGGTGCTTCATGTATCAGGAGCGGATCTTATGGACGGAACACCTATTTATGATATAAAGCCCTATCTGGCTTACGTGGACAGCCATCCGGAAGCAGCGGGCGGATTTACCGACCAGATTCAGGATCATAAGCTGAAAGTAGAGTTTCCGGAAAAGCTTTTGAAGAAGATTCCAGAGGAAAAAAGAGAAGCACTTCTGGCTGTCCTTGCAAACGATCCAAGACCTGGGTATCAGAAAGACCCTGAAAGAAAATACGGAATGTCTTTTGGATCCTGGGATATTCAGTTTAAAGTGGATGGAGAACAACTGTGGGTATTGAATGTATTTAACACTTTCACGAATTAAATCGAAAAAACCCTTGCAAAAAGTCGAATTTTTTCATAAAATGGAGAAAAAGTTTTTGAGGAGCATAAGGATTATGAGAAAAGTTGTAAAGTTTGGCGGAAGCTCCCTTGCAAATGCGGAGCAGTTTGAAAAAGTCGGAGATATTATCAGAAGTGAAGAGAGCAGACGTTTTGTTGTTCCTTCTGCACCAGGTAAGAGATTTGACGGGGACACGAAGGTAACAGATCTTCTTTACAGCTGTTATGACGCAGCTGCAAATGGCGGTGATTTTGAAAAGGTTTTAGAAGAAATCAAATCTCGTTATTATGAGATTATTAAAGGGCTTGGCCTTGCTCTTTCCATGGAAGAGGATTTCCAGTTGATCAAAGAGAATTTTAAAGCACAGATTGGCAGGGATTACGCCGCTTCCCGTGGAGAATATCTGAACGGCAAAGTGATGGCTGCTTATCTTGGTTATGAATTTGTGGATGCAGCAGAAGTAATCCGTTTTGATAAAAACGGAAATCTGGATTCAGAGAAGACAGACAAACTTCTGAACAAGCGTCTTTCCAAATGTGAGAATGCAGTTGTGCCGGGCTTCTATGGTGCAAAGGACGATGGAACTGTGACCACTTTTTCCAGAGGTGGTTCTGATGTGACAGGTTCTCTGGTTGCCAAGGCAATTAAGGCTGATATGTATGAAAACTGGACTGATGTATCCGGTTTCCTTGTAACAGACCCGAGAATTGTAAAGAATCCGGCTGTGATTGAGACCATTACATACCGTGAACTTCGTGAGCTTTCCTACATGGGAGCTACTGTTCTTCATGAAGATGCTATTTTCCCTGTAAGAAAAGAGGGAATTCCGATTAATATCCGCAACACCAACCGTCCGGAGGATAAGGGAACTTTTATTGTGGAGAGTACCTGCCGCAAGCCGAAATATACCATAACCGGTATTGCAGGAAAGAAAGGTTTCTGTTCTATCAACATTGAGAAGTCCATGATGAACAGTGAAATCGGATTTGGCAGAAGAGTGCTTCAGGTATTTGAAGACCAGGGAATCAGTTTTGAGCATGTTCCATCCGGTATTGATACCATGACAGTATATGTTCACCAGGATGAGTTTGAAGAAAAGGAGCAGCAGGTAATTGCGGGAATCCATCGCCTGGTTCAGCCGGATTTTGTGGAAATGGAATCTGACCTTGCCCTGATCGCAGTTGTAGGACGTGGAATGAAATCCACCCGCGGTACAGCCGGAAGAATTTTCTCTGCCCTCGCACATGCAAATGTAAACGTCAAGATGATTGACCAGGGTTCCAGTGAGCTGAATATTATTATCGGTGTGGAAAACCGTGATTTTGAAAATGCAGTGAAAGCAATTTATGATATTTTTGTGCTGACACAGATTTGAAATTGAGTGGATAGGTCACCTGTCGGCAGCATTCACATATATGAAAATCTGCTCATACGTTCAGAACGTCTGGTATTCATGAATTCGCTGATGTAAGCATGTACCATTTCTGGCTGTCGTCCGGGAGCTTTAATAGTAAAAGAATGAGATAAGAGCCGTAAATCAAAGGTAGTGTTAGAATTAATCTTTGATTTATGGCTCTTTTTGTATAGAAAAAATTTCGTGCCGTTTTATGATATTGACAAAACAGAACATATGTTCTAAAATAAAACAAGAACAAACGTTCTGAAATTGAGAATAATAAAGAACGCGAAACACAGATTACATAAAAGGAGTTTTGTTACGGGATGATTATTCAGGAATCAATGACATTGAAGCGGAAGCTGGAGATTTTATCGGATGCCGCGAAATATGATGTGGCTTGCACATCCAGTGGTGTGGATCGAAAGGGAGATGGAAAGGGCATGGGAAACAGCATTGCTGCCGGAATCTGTCATAGTTTTGCTCAGGATGGCAGATGTATCAGTCTTTTGAAGATCCTTTATACAAATGAATGTGTATTTGACTGTAAATACTGTATAAACAGAGCCTCCAATGATGTGGTGCGTACCAGTTTTACCCCAGAAGAAGTGTGTCGTCTGACTATGGAATTTTATAGGAGGAACTATATTGAAGGACTGTTTTTAAGTTCCGGAGTAAAGGAAAGTCCAGACAGGACTATGGAAGAACTGCTTTGTACAGTAAATCTTCTTCGTAATAAATATCATTTTCAGGGATATATTCATTTGAAAGCCATTCCAGGTGCTGCTCCTGAACTGATCGCCAGGGCGGGGTATCTGGCAGATCGCATGAGCGTGAACCTGGAACTTCCTATTGCAGACGGGCTTAGGAAACTGGCACCGCATAAGAGCAGGCAAACCATTCTTCGCCCCATGAAGCAGATTCAGCAGCAGCGAGATCAGAATAAGGAGGAATTGGTTCTGTACCGTCATGCCCCTAAGTTTGTACCAGCCGGTCAAAGTACCCAGATGATTATTGGAGCTATGGGGGAGAGCGATTATCAGATCGTGTCAGTAGCAGAATCTTTGTATAAGAACTTTGCATTAAAAAGAGTTTTTTATTCGGCTTTTGTCGCCGTAAATGAAGATAAGGATCTGCTCATGTCCTTATCAGGTCCGCCTCTTCTTCGAGAACACCGACTTTATCAGGCAGACTGGCTTATGCGGTTTTATGGTTTTCGGTCTTCAGAACTGCTTTCAGAGAAGCATCCGGATTTTAACCTTCTTCTGGATCCCAAGGCAGACTGGGCAGTGTCACATCTGGAGTTTTTTCCGGTAGAGATCAACCAGGCAGATTATTATGAACTTCTTCGTGTACCGGGAATCGGTTATACCTCTGCCAGAAGAATCATTGGGGCCAGGAGAACCCATTCCCTGGAATTTGCAGATTTGAAGAGGATTGGTGTGGTTCTGAAGCGTGCCTTATATTTTATCACCTGTAATGGCCGCATGATGTACAATACCAGGTTGGAGGAATCTTATATTACCCGTAATCTTCTGGATGAAGAGAACTGTCGGAAGCATGGGAATGAAGCTGCATTTCAGCAATTATCCCTCTTTGGAGATGAGATGGGGAGCAGAAGACTGTATACAGAAAATACAAAGAATCATGTGGACAGAAAGGTGGGAGCTATATGAATCAAGAGAAAAGAATCCTGGTATGTGAGGACTCTATGGAGGGAATTTTTTCTGCTGTCTATGATGGATGGAAAGAGTGTGCAGGCGGTTGTAAAGTGAGCATTCAGACCAGTTTTCCTGTAAGCATGGAATTGTTCACTTCTTATCGGGAGATTGCTACAGATCAGAGTAAGGCTGGTAAGGTTATGAGGACGATTCTTATGAGACTGGGAAGCGAGGTTTACGAACAGATCTGTCTGGCGGCAGCTTCAGCAGATGAAGACAGGGGAACTGCCATTTATTATGTGCTGCACCGGGCTTTTGGGGGAGGCAGATGCGAAAAACGTGTAATGGAGGCACTGGCAGATCCATATGTATCCAGGGTTGCGAAAATGGCACTCTGCGTGAAGCGGGAATATCACCATTATTTTGGGTTTGTCCGTTTCAGGGAGATTGGCGGAAGGTTTCTGTTGGCAAAGATCCAGCCGGGGAATGATATCCTGTCTCTTATGGCTCTTCATTTTTCCAATCGCTTTCCCAATGAGAACTGGGTAATCTATGATGAGAAGAGGCAGAAGGCGTTGTGCCATGAGAAAGGGAAGGAGTGCGTCATGAGAAAAGAAGTGCGTATACAGGTGCCAGGGAGCGCCGTAGGGGATATGGGAGAGTACGAGGAACTGTGGCAGACATTTTGTGATAGCATATCCATTGAAGCAAGGAGGAATGAGAAACTTCAGAAGCAGATGCTTGCTTTGCATTTTCGGAGTAATATGCCGGAGTTTTCTGTGAAAGGATAGGCCGATAAGTAAAATTCGTGTTATAATGCTTACAGATAAGGTATCTTTGTTTGGAAGGCAGCAGACCAGTAAAAGGCGGTAAATTGGAAATGGACAATCCGGTAACACGAATATCAGTAAGAAATCTTGTGGAGTTTATATTGCAAAGCGGTGATCTTGATAACCGAAGAGGTACTATAGACAAAGATGCTATGTTAAAGGGCAGCAGACTGCATCGGAAGCTTCAGAAACAAATGGGCGGAGACTACAGAGCAGAGGTTGCTTTGCGGATGAATTGCAGCTATGAGGATCTGGACATTCGGTTAGAAGGTCGTGCAGATGGAATTTTTACAGAAGATGAAGTTGTCTGGATCGATGAGATTAAAGGAATATATGGAAATGTGGAACAGATGGAAGAGCCTGTGAAGGTTCATAAGGCTCAGGCTATGTGTTATGGCTATATTTACGGTGTTCAGGAAGGCTTGTCGAAGATTGGAATCCAGATGACATATGCCAATCTGGAGACAGAAGTGGTGAAAAGGTTCCGGGAGGTGATCTCCATAGAGGAACTGAAAGAATGGTACCAGAAACTTCTGGATGAATATCATAAATGGCTCAGTTATCAGAAAAAATGGAAGGAAGAGAGAAATCATTCTCTTCAGAGCCTGGAATTTCCATTTTTCTACAGAGAAGGTCAGAGAAAGATGGTGAGCAGTGTTTACCATGCAATTGGAGCCAGTCGTCAGATTTTTATTCAGGCACCTACCGGCGTAGGAAAAACCATGTCTACCATTTTTCCGGCAGTTCGCGCTGTTGGCGAAGGGAAAGGGGAGACGATCTTTTATCTTACAGCCAAGACTATTACAAGAACAGTGGCTCAGGAAGCTTTTGAGGTGCTGCGGGAAAAGGGAATGAAATACAAAGTGGTGACCATTACAGCCAAGGAGAAGCTGTGTTTTATGGACGAAACCAAATGTGATCCGGTACATTGTCCTTACGCCAGGGGACATTTCGACAGGGTCAATGACGCTGTCTATGAGCTGTGGACGACGAAGAGCAGATATGACAGGGAGACTATACGGGAGCAGGCAGAGAAATGGCAGGTATGTCCTTTTGAAATGTGTTTGGATCTGTCTTTATGGGTGGATGCTGTAATTTGTGATTATAATTATGTGTTTGACCCTACGGTTCATTTAAAACGTTTTTTCGGGGAAGGTGCAGGTGGAGATTATGTCTTTCTCATTGATGAAGCTCATAATCTGGCAGAACGGGGAAGAGAGATGTACAGCGCTTCTATTTGCAGGGAAGATGCTGTTCGGGTTCGAAAAGTTATGAAAGAAAGAGCACCCCGGCTTTACCGCTCCCTTGGAAAGCTGGATAAACAGCTGAAAGAACTACAGGTGGACTGTGGAAATTACCTCGTTCTCCCAGGCACGGGTTCCATAACTATGACGATTTTAAAGGTTCAGGGAGAATTTGATGCTTTTCTGGAAGCACATAAGGATGTGGAACTGGAAGATGAAGTAAGGAAGTTTTATTTTGATATTCGTAATTTCCTGAATATTGCAGAACTGATAGATGAGAACTATGTAGTTTATGCTGAGAATGGAGAAGATGGTCTGTTTCGCCTGAAACTGTTCTGTGTAAATCCGGCAGTGAACCTGGGGGAATATCTGAAGAAAGGCCGCAGTGCCGTATTCTTTTCTGCCACATTGCTGCCCATGAACTACTACAGGAAATTGCTCAGCAACAGGCAGGACGATTATGGAATCTACGTGGAATCACCGTTTTCACAGAAGAACCGCTGTATTTTAAATGCCGGCGATGTAAGTTCCTTATATAGTCGCAGGGGATATGAGGAATATCATAAAATTGCGGAATATATAGCAAAGACTGTATGGCAGCGCAAGGGAAATTATATGGTATTTTTTCCTTCTTACAAAATGTTGGAAGAGGTTTATGCAGTCTACGAAGAAGAATTTTCTGTAAACTGGGTGAAGTGTATCTGTCAGAACAGCTCTATGAAGGAACAGGAAAGAGAAGAGTTTCTTCAGGAATTTGAACAGGATCAGGAGTCACTGGTAGCTTTTTGCATTATGGGTGGTATTTTTTCAGAGGGAATTGATCTGCTGGGAGAAAAACTGATTGGAGCCATTTTAGTGGGAACCGGATTGCCCCAGTTGGGAAATGAGAGGGAAATTCTTCGTTCTTTTTACACAGAAAATGGGGAAAATGGATTTGATTACGCCTATAGGTATCCTGGCATGAATAAGGTTCTGCAGGCTGCTGGAAGAGTAATCCGCACAAGGGAGGATCATGGTGTTATTCTCCTTTTGGATGAACGGTTCCGACAGAGAGAATACAGCAATCTTTTTCCGGTGGAGTGGAATGACAGGAAAACGTGTACATTGTCAAATGTGGAAGCACAGCTGCAAAAATTTTGGGAGAGTATTCCGGACAAAATCTCTCACAAATTGTGACGTACATCCTGCAGAAAGTCTTTTCAAACACATTCCAGAGCCTGTAAAAATGTTATGGAAAACAAAGAGGTTGCATACAAAGCAGAAACAGGTTATACTGCCCTTATTAAAAGGAGAATAACATGAAAAAAGGCAAAAAAACCAGATGGCTGTATAAAGCAGCTGGAATGGCAGTCCTTTTGGGGGCAGCATTTTGGTGCAGCAACAGCGGGCTCCTGTTATGGAAGCCTGAAGTTCAGACTGTATTGGCGGAATCAGAAAGTGGCGGCAGCCTGTCATCTGTTACAGAGGAAGCTAAGATACTTCCTATTCCCAACAGTGATGGCAAATATATGTTGAAAAGTGACGGCTTTTACTGTCTGAATGAAGATGGTTCAGGAGACTGCGTTCAGGCTATACATTATTTCGACCATTTTGTTGTAGATGGAACAGTGTTTAATGGATATTATTATCACGACGAGACAGGAAAATTTAAAGCTTCTGAAGCACATCTTACAGCCATTTCACAGGAAGCACTCCCGAAAGCAGAAGATGGAACTGTGGAAGCAGGATGGACTTCGGGGATTTATGTGGTAAATAACCTTGGAAGGCTTTCCGGTACCGGAAGAGTTTGTATTCTAAAAGAAGAGATTGGACAGATAAAACTAGATGGCGGGTATTACGTTGACAGAAATGGAAGAGTGTGTCAGGAAGGTGGCATTTATTATATCCAGGAAATGAATGTGGGAGAAAAGAGATTTTCCGGGTATTATTATTTTGATGAATCAAACGGCGTATTAGTGGAAGAAGCTGGTACTACACCAGAGGGCTTGACAATCCAAAAAGATGGCAGTATCAAGGAATTGACGGATCCGGGGATCAAAAATCTGAAGAAAGCTGTGAAGGAATTTACGGAAAATTTGGAAGGGGACTGGAGCGTCTATGTGAAAGATCTGAAGAGCGGAGAGAAGTTCTCCATCAATGATAAAGCCATATCTTCTGCAAGTCTGATAAAAGCATTTACAATGGCTGCAAGTTATGAAAATATGGAAAAAATCAGGATAGCTGAGGGGATACTTCTGAAAGCAGATTCAGCTAGTCAGACTGTGACAGACAAGCTGTTTCGGCTTATGGAGAATATGGTAACCTACAGTGACAATGAGTCTTTTAATGAAATGGTAAGGCTTCAGACTGCTTCCAATCAATTCAATGCAGGTGCACGTGTAATTAACAGGTATCTTAGGGAACAGGGTTATAAAGAGACAGCTGTGCTTCATACGCTTGCGCCTTCGAATACAGATCCGGAAGGGCTTGGCAGCAGTAATATGACCTCTGTGGAGGATTGTGGCACTTTGCTAGAGAAGATTTACCGAAGAGAATGTGTAAGTCCGGAGGATTCTGACCAGATGCTGTCTTTGCTTCTGAATCAGGATACCAGAACAAAGATTCCTGGCGGGCTCAAGGAATCTGTTCAGGTAGCGAATAAAACTGGTGAAAATGATAAAAGCCAGCACGATATTGGAATTGTCTATGGAGCCAGAACGGATTATATTCTATGCGTAATGTCTGAGAATGCAGGAAAGGAAGCAGATGCTGTTTCCAATATTCAAAGGATTTCTGCGATGGTTTATTATTATTTGAATTAGAGCATGTTTGAAAAAGGCTTTCTGCAAGATGTGCGTCACAATTTGTGGGAGATTTCGCCCGGATGAGGGCGCCGTAGCGGGCTACGGCAACCGAATTCGGGTGAAATCTCCCACAAAGTGGGGCGTGCAGATTGCGGGAATGATTTTTTAAACACGCCCTAAGACTGTGCAGCAAACATTATTTATGTAATAGGAAAATCCTGCAAGGCAGAATCCGTTCCAGACTTGTACAAAAAAATTACTTTCCAGATTCGTACAAAAAAATTGCTTGACACTAATAAAATTTTGCGATAGCATGAAGACAATAAAAGAAAAATTGAAAGGAGATTTACACCATGAAAGTAGTTTATACAGAGAAGGCACCAGCAGCAATCGGACCATACTCCCAGGCAATGATCTTAAATGGAGTATTATTCACATCTGGACAGATTCCGGTAAATCCTGCAACAGGCGAGATCAACGGAGATACCATTGAGACTCAGGCAGAGCAGGTTATGAAGAATCTTGGCGAAGTACTGAAAGAAGCAGGAAGTAGCTTTGAGAAGGCAGTTAAGACAACATGCTTCCTTGCTGATATGGGAGATTTTGCCAAGTTTAATGAAGTATATGCGAAATACTTTGTAAACAAACCAGCACGTTCCTGTGTTGCTGTGAAAACTCTTCCGAAGAATGTTCTTTGCGAAGTTGAGGTAATCGCAGAAGTTTAATAGCACTGCCCACAGGAAAATATGTCAAATGTTTTTGTATTTAAAGATATGCAAATATTTAGAATATATATTGTCAGGCCTTCTGGGGTTCACCCGGGAGGCCTTTGTCATAAATAAAAATTGTGCAGAATTCTGTTGCAACGCAGTCTGGAATGTCAGACAGAAATCCCTGGCATATTAAACTGTTGACGGATTGCTTTTTAGTTGGAAATCATGTATAATAGCGAACGATAGCATGGGGATTTTTTGCTATGCAGGAAAATCCCTTTCAAGAAGAAAGGCAGGGACGAAATGTGGATAATCTTATGAAAGTGGGAATGGGATATGATGTACACAGACTGACAGAGAACCGGAATCTGATCCTTGGCGGTGTGAAGATACCGTGGGAGAAAGGCCTGCTGGGACATTCAGATGCAGATGTACTGATTCATGCGATTATGGATGCTCTTTTGGGAGCTGCAGCTCTTGGAGATATTGGACAGCATTTTCCAGATACAGATCCGGCATACGAGGGGATTTCCAGCGTAAAGCTGTTGGAACATGTAGCCTCTCTTCTGGAAAAAAAAGGATATGGTGTAGGAAATATTGACGCTGTGATCATTGCCCAGAAGCCGAAGATGGCACCTCATATTCCACAGATGAAGGAAAACATTGCGAAAGCGCTGCATATGGAGCCTGACTGTCTGAATATCAAGGCTACCACAGAGGAGAAGCTGGGTTTTACCGGAAGAGAAGAGGGAATTGCTTCCCAGGCAGTCTGCCTTTTATACAAGAAATAATGTTGTTGTGCGCACAAGTACAAAATGCTGCAGAAGTCTGGAATTGGTAGCTGCGAAATAACATTTAGAGAAATTGACCGGAGGGAGAAATAAAATGAAGATTTTTAATACGCTGACCCGTCAGAAAGAGGAATTTGTACCCCTTGAAGAGGGAAAGGTAAAAATGTATGTCTGCGGACCTACTGTATACAACCTGATCCATATTGGTAATGCACGTCCAATGATCATTTTTGATACAGTCCGCCGTTATCTGGAATATAAAGGATACGAAGTAAACTATGTATCCAACTTTACAGACGTAGATGACAAGATCATCAAAAAAGCAATTGAAGAGGGAGTTTCTGCAGAGGAAATTTCCCAGAGGTATATTGAAGAGTGCAAAAAGGATATGGCAGGAATGAACGTGAAGCCTGCTACTACACATCCTCAGGCAACTCAGGAAATTGACGGCATGATCAGCATGATCCAGACTCTTATGGATAAAGGATATGCTTATGCAGTGGCAGACGGAACTGTATATTTCCGTGTAAAGAAATTTAAAGAATATGGAAAGCTTTCCCACAAAAACCTGGATGACCTGCAGTCTGGATTCCGTGCACTTCAGGTATCAGGAGAGGACCAGAAAGAAGATCCGCTGGATTTCGTACTCTGGAAACCGAAGAAAGAAGGGGAACCATACTGGACTTCTCCGTGGTGCGATGGCCGTCCGGGCTGGCACATTGAGTGCTCTGTTATGTCTAAGAAATATCTTGGAGACGAGATTGATATCCATGCCGGTGGTGAGGATCTTATTTTCCCGCATCACGAGAATGAAATCGCACAGAGCGAATGCTGCAATGACAAAATTTTTGCAAGATACTGGATGCACAATGCATTCTTGAATATTGATAACCGTAAAATGTCCAAGTCCCTTGGAAACTTCCGTACTGTGCGTGAGATCAGCGAGCAGTATGACCTGCAGGTGCTTCGTTTCTTCATGCTGAATGCACACTACAGAAGTCCGCTGAACTTTAGTGCTGATCTTATGGAGTCTTCCAAGAATGCCCTTGAGAGAATTACAGAGGCAGCAGGACGCCTGAAAGACCGTAAGGAGAAGGCATCTGCTGTTGAACTTACTGAGGCTGAGAAGAAACTTCTTGCAGAGGCAGAAGGATATGTAAAGAAATTTGAAGAAGCAATGGAAGACGATTTCAACACAGCTGATGCGCTTGCAGCTGTATTTGAACTGGTCAAATTTGCCAATACAAATGTAACAGAAGAAAGCAGCGCCGCTTTTGCAGAAGGAATTCTTGAAATTCTTGTGAAGCTTTGTGATGTGCTTGGACTTGCTGCTGTGAAGAAAGAAGAAATTCTGGATAAAGAAATCGAAGATCTGATTGCAGAGCGCCAGGAGGCAAGAAAGGCAAAGAATTTTGCAAGAGCAGATGAGATTCGTGATGAACTCCTTGCAAAGGGAATCATTCTTAAAGATACACGTGAAGGAGTAAAATGGAAACGGGCTTAAGTGAATTAAAAGAACTGTTTGAACTGAAAGACAGGGATCTGCGAACCTATTCCCCGCTGACACTGGCTTATATTGGAGATGGTGTTTATGAACTGGTGATCCGGACAATCCTTGTTAAAAAAGGCAACTGTCCGGTGAATCAGCTTCATAAAAAGGCCAGCAGCCTGGTAAAGGCAGGAGCGCAGTCAAAGATGATGGAGCTTCTGGAACCTGATCTTACAGAAGAAGAACTGGCTGTCTATAAAAGAGGCAGAAATGCACATTCCCCTACAATGGCCAAGCATGCTACAATGGCAGATTACCGCAGGGCTACAGGCTTTGAGGCACTGATGGGATATTTGTACCTGAAAGAAGATTATTCCAGAATTGTGGAACTGGTGAGAAAAGGAATTCCGGAAGAGAATTTATAAAGAACAACAGCAATGATTTTACAAAGGCAATAAGAGACAGGAGGCTGCAAATGAGCGAGCAGATTGAAGGAAGAAATGCGGTATTAGAGGCATTTCGCTCAGGAAAATGCGTGGACAAGCTTTTTGTTCTGGACAGATGCCAGGATGGACCAGTACGCACCATTATCCGTGAGGCAAGAAAAAAAGATACGATCATTAATTTTGTACAGAAAGAGCGTCTGGATCAGTTAAGCGAGACAGGCGCCCATCAGGGCGTGATCGCGCAGGTGGCTGCATATGAATATTCCACAGTTGAGGATATTTTAAATAAAGCAAAGGAAAAAGGAGAAGCACCTTTCATTTTTCTTCTTGATGATATCGAAGATCCCCATAATCTGGGAGCTATTATCCGTACTGCCAACCTTGCAGGCGCACATGGTGTTATCATTCCGAAAAGACATGCTGTAGGGCTTACATCTACAGTTGCAAAAACTTCTGCAGGGGCTTTGAACTACACACCAGTTGCTAAGGTATCTAATCTTGGACAGACCATCGAAGAGCTGAAAAAAGAGGGTATGTGGTTCGTATGCGCAGATATGGGCGGAGAATTGATGTACAATCTGAATCTTACCGGTCCTATGGGTGTGGTGATCGGAAATGAGGGAGAGGGCGTGAGCCGCCTTGTAAAGGAAAAATGTGACTTTGTGGCAGCTATTCCTATGAAGGGAGACATTGATTCTCTGAATGCGTCTGTTGCAGCAGGAATCCTTGCCTATGAGGTGGTTCGCCAGAGAATGAAATAAAATCCGGAGGAAATATGGGAAAGTTCGATGGTGTAAGTGATGAAGAACTGATTGCCCGTCTGCGGGCTGGAGAGACAGCCATAGAAGATTATCTGATGGAGAAATATAAGGGTCTGGTGCGTCAGAAAGCCCGGGCCATGTTCCTCATCGGAGGAGATACAGATGACCTGATCCAGGAAGGAATGATCGGTTTGTTTAAAGCAGTCCGGGATTTTCAGACAGATAAGGAGGCATCTTTTGCTACTTTTGCCAGAGTATGTATTGACAGGCAGATATACAGTGCCATTCAGAATTCTAATCGCCAGAAGCACCAGCCTCTGAATTCCTATGTATCGTTGAATCAGGAGGATGAAAGCAGTCCAATCTGGGAACTGAGCGTGGAGAATCCGGAATCCATCATTATTGATCAGGAGACTACAGAAGATCTTCGGAAAAGAATTTCAGATTATTTAAGTCCTATGGAAAATAAAGTGCTGGATTTGTATCTGAAGGGAAAAGGATATGTGGAAATTGGAGGAATCCTGAATAAATCTCCAAAATCTGTTGATAATGCTCTGCAGAGAATCCGCTCCAAAATCCGCGAGGTAATAAGCTAGAGCCTTTTCTAGTCCAGGAGCTGGTACAGGAAATAGAAAAATTCTATTTCCTGTATTGACTTTTTCAAAAAACATGTTATCATATCAATTAATCAATGCGTCACAGAAGACGCGTCAATTTAATCTTTAATTCAAATTTGTTAATTCAGTTATTAAAATCCATTTAATTAATTATTGTATCTTAGAAATTGTTAAAATATTAATAATTATAGTTTCTATTTATTTCACTGCTCTCAGATGTATTTATAAATCAAATCTTTTATTCTTTTTACTATTTAATTTTCGAAAAAATCCCTAATGACAGATATGACCGTTCTGGTTCTTTGTAAAGGAGGTGGTACCCATGTGCTGATTTTATGGTTACTGGTCTTTTTGAGCAGTAGCTGTTTTGCAGCAGGTCTGCAAAATAACAGAAATTCCAGGAGGAAAGGAGTAAGCAGGAACGGTTCCTGCCGTGATTGATCCATGAGAAAGAAATGGATGCTGTTTGTACTAGCGTTCTGCCTTTTGGCGGGAGCAGCAGGTTCTATGGTGTATGCCTATTTAATTGACCGCCAGGAAACTGTTAACAGGATAAAGATAGTGGAGAATAAGACACACATTGAAGAAGAGTTTGATCCTCCGGCCGATCCTGGACCAGGATCGGTCATAAAGAAAAAGCCATGTATTGTAAATGATTCTGTGATTCCGGTATATGTCCGGGTCAGGGTAGTATTCAGCAATCTGGATGCACAGGCGCAGTGTGAGCCTCTTAAGATAAAAGACAGTTGGAAAACAGGAGAAGACGGATACTATTATTATCAGAAACAGCTTCAGCCAGGACAGCGAACAGATACGGTTTTTGATAATATTGTTATAAAAAACACAGTAAAAAAAGAAGATTTAGTTCCATTTGATATTCTTGTGTATGAAGAGTCGGTTCAGAGCGAAGGATTTTCTTCTCCGGAAGAAGCCTTTGCAAGACTGTAAGGAGGTGCACATGAAAAAAATGAAAAAGGCAGCACTGATCTTTGGAACCGGGTTATGTCTGGCTGTGGGAACTGGCGGCACACTTGCTTATCTTGGTGACACAGGACAAGTTGCAAACGGGCTGACATTTGCCGGGGAAAAAGGCCTGGATGCAGTTCTTACAGAGCCGTCATGGAATCCGCAGAAAGGATTACTTACTGTTCCAGGTTCTTCTGTTGCAAAAGATCCTCAGATAACCAATACATCAGAATTGAATATGAATGAGCTTGCAGCATTAAAATGTGAGTTCGTTTACAGTCAGAATTGCCCGGATAAGAGCAAAAGAGGAAAAGTCTTAAGCGTTCAGGATATGGAAAAAGTAGTCCAAGTTTATACCATTGATTATAACAGTGATGATGCCGCTAAAGGAGAATGGGTGCGATTTGCTGAGCAGAAAAAGACAGACCCTGTACAGTATTTTTACTACTCGAAAGTTTTGAAAAGGAACCTGAATGGTACAGGAGAAACAACTGTTCCTCTATTTACAAAGGTCTGGGTGGATAAAAAGGTAAATAACCGCAGGCAGACCTGGATTCAGGAAATGGGCGGGGTGGAAATTAAGATTTCCGGACAGATTCTTCAGCAGATGACAGGAGAAGAATATTTTGGTCTTAACAATCCAAAAAGTGCGTATGAAGCAGGATTGTTTCATTTTTAATGAGAGAAAGGAAGAGAAAATATGAAAATGAGCAGAGGAAAAAGAAATGTATTATTTGCGGGAGTACTTTCATGTGCCATGTTATTTGGAATTGGAAACACAATGGCTTATTTCACGGAAAATTCTGTGCAGACCAATGTTTTTACCACAGGGGACCTTGATATTGGTCTGAAAGAACCAGACTGGGATCCAAATGAAAACGATGGAAAGAATATGTATCCGGGATACACGGTATACAAAAATCCAACTGTAAAGAACATCACCTCCGACAAAAACGGGGACGAGCCCTGTTATGTGAGAATGAGTGTGGACATTCTGAATAGTCAGGGGACACCGATCACAGACGATCAGGCGTTGAATCTGATTTATAAAACCATTTATTTTGATAAGACTTTTACCGGTGGATATGACAAAAAAGAAGGTAAGGCTACCGGACTGATTCAGGATAGGATTCCTGGCTACAACCTTGCACAGCTGGCAGCCTATCCAATGGTAAATCCATTGTGGACAAAGGACACGGCACGCTCCACTGCTTCAAAACTTGTTTTCAATTATATGGGAGCAAAAGGGGATGGAATTTTAAATATTGGAGAGGAGTCTACCCTGTTTACCAATATTGCGATTCCTACAGACTGGAACCAGACACAGATGCAGAAAGTTGGAAATTATCAGCTGAAAGTAACAGCACAGGCAATTCAGAGCAAAGGATTTGCTACCCAGTCAGAAGCTTACCGTATGTTGGATGAAGAAATTAAAGGAGGAACCTTGCAGGAAATAAACCGCGGCAGTGAGAACTGATCAGAAAGGAAGAGATACCATGAAGAAGCATAAGTGCACAAGTATCTGCATAACTGTGGTGGCAGTACTGCTGCTTGCATGCGGTACTGCGCTGGCTGCCTGGAATGTATCTGAATATGCAGTAAATCTGCTGTCCATGTCCTTTTACAAAAATTCCATACAGGAAAATTATGTAAGGCCAGATCATGTAGATCCGGGACAGAAAGTGGTGAAAGAGGTAAATATAAAAAATGAAGGAACTGTGGATTCCTTTGTCCGGATAAAAATTGGAAGAGTATTTGGGAGTATCAGTGAAACCGGTCAGTTTCTGGAAAATCGGGAACTGGATCCTGAGATGATCGAAATTCATTACAACACCGATCTCTGGAAGCTGTGTGAGGACGGCTACTGGTACTATAAGGATGTATTGCCGGCAGGAAAAACCACGAAAAAGCCTCTGATGGACAGCTACTATCTCTCTGAAAAAGCAGACAACCGTTATAAGAACAAAGAGGCAAGAATTATTGTAAATCTGGAGAGTATACAGGCAGAGAGCGGCGAAATGAAAGCAATATGGGGAAAAAATGAGAAGGATCTTGGAATTACCTATCAGCCATGTACTTGCGAAGTTGTTACCAGTGTGATTTTTGACAAAAATCATAAGCTGATCATTGGCGGCGAGAAAACAGATCTGTTTGCAAATTTTAAGAACCTGCAGCCTGGATGTACAAGAAGCCAGACAATAAGGCTTGCTAATAACTCGGATTTAAACATTAAGATGAGCCTTCGGGCGGAAGCTGCCAAACAGAACAAGTACAGCAAAAAGAATCTGGAGCTGATACGGAAGCTTCTTACCAGTTATGCAAAGATTGAAATTCTGGAGAACAATAAAGTTCTTTATCATGGAACTGTAGATGGAAATCTGACGAAAAAAGGCTGGAGCATGAAAAAAGACATTTCCCTTGGTGAGTTTAAACCAGGAGCAGGAAAAAATCTGATTGTAAAATTGTCTTTAAGTGAAGAGATGGATAATGAATATCAGGAACTGTTGGGAAAAGTGAAATGGGTATTTTCTGCGAGTCAGGCCTCTTCGGATTCATCTTCCGGTCAAAATGGAAATGGTGACCGGGGGCACAATGACGATGAGAACAATGGAGATGACGGAAATAACGGAAATAACGGAAATAACGGCGGAAGTGGAAATAAAAGCGGAAATGGAAAGTATGGCGAAAACGGAAACAGTGGTGGAAGTGGATACAACGGTGGAGGGGAAAGCTTAAATGGAGCAGCAGGAGAAAAAGTGTATGCAACTGCGTCTGCAAGCCCTAAAACCGGAGATAACACAAATCTGCTGGCAAGATGGTTTGCGCTATTTGCAGCTGCGGTGGTTCTTGCAGTAACTGCAAGAAAACTGTACAGAAAGGAAAAAGACAGATGAGATTAAAAATCTGGGGAAAAGGTCTGTTGAAAATCATATGGGTGATTTTTGTCATTTTGTTAGTCGGACTTTCGTTTCCCCAGATATATGGCATGAAATGTTACAGCGTAATGTCTGGAAGCATGAGCCCTGATTTGCCAGTTGGAAGTGCCATATATGTGAAGGAAAAGGAGCCGGAAAAAGTAGAAAAAGGGGAGATCATTACATTTACCACAGAACAAGGGAGAACAATGATTACACACCGGGTAGCTGAAAACAATAAGGAAAAGCATTTTTTTGTAACAAAAGGGGATTCCAATCAATATCAGGATACAAAACCGGTAAAGTGGGAAAATCTGCAGGGCACGGTTGTATTTTGCATCCCTTTTGCCGGATATGTGCTGAACTTTACAGGAAGCAGAACGGGTAAAATTGCGGCAGTCTTTTTCCTGTTTGCAATTTATCTGGCAACAGAAATTTTTGAAGGGCAGACAAAAAGGAGAGTGAAATAAGTTGAGGAAAAAAAGAAGCTTTTTGGCAGTTATGGGGCTGCTTGTCGGAACTATGTCTTTTGCCGGGGGAACAGCTGCGTATTTAAGCAAATCCGCCGGCGAAGTAAAGAATGTTTTTACGGCAGGATCTGTAAAGGCGCAGCTTACAGAAGCCCACTGGGATACGCAAAAAGCGTCAAAGGTTTATCCCGGTCAGATCCTGGAAAAAGATCCGGTTGTAAAAAATATAGGGGAAAACAGTGCAAATGTTTTTCTGGAGGTAAATGTTCCTATGAGAAGTATAGCTGTTCTGGATGGCAGTACAGGCAGAAAAACAATAAGAGAAAACAGAGAATTGTTTACATTTCAGGCAGACGAGACGAAGTGGACTCTTCTTTATCAGGAGAAAACCTCAGGAAACAAAAAATATATTTACGGCTATAAAAGTGTTTTGAACCCAGGAGAATCCACTACACCGCTATTTCGAAAACTTGCTGCTGTTTCCTATTTAGAGGGGGAATTGGATGCAAGTGTAAGCTATGATGTACCTGTGATTGCCAGCGTTATTCAGGAACAGGATGGAAGCAAAACCATGAAAGAAATCTATCAGGAATATTTGAAACAGGCTGATATTGACCAGAAGGAGGCGAGGGGATGAGAAAAAGAAATCTGAAAAAAACTATATTGGCCGCGGCTCTGGCTGTGCCTGTAGCGTTCTCCTATCCTGGCTGGGCAGTAAGGGCACAGGAAGATGAGAAGGTGTCAACTGAAACGGAAGCGCAGGAAGTAATGCAAGACAATACAGCGCCTGAAGAAGCTGAATGTGAAGAAAATCCTGCTCATGATGAAATGGATGGGGCAGAAACAGATAGTACAGAAACAGACAGTACAGAAGCCGACAGGAATGTTTCAGAAGAGGAGAAATTTTTTCAGAGTGGACTGATTGCAAATGAGGATGGAGAATTTTTGTCTTCTTTGGAGGAAATGGAAACTTCAGGAGAGGATTCCATGTTTTTTCAAGATGGTCTGGAAGTGCTTGAAGATGGCAGCACAGATGACTTGATTGATGCATATGTTGCTCCGGAAAATTATGCACAGGAAGGAACTCCTGTAAGAGAAGGAAAGGGCGGTTTTACCGCTGTTGCAAATGGAAGTACGCTTTTCAGCAGCAAATATACAAGACTTGGCTGGAATGCGGATACCCAGGTTTATTCATGGAACAATGCAGGAAATGACGTTATTTCAGGAATGAAGCAGGGAGCAATGGTAGAGGGACCGTATTTTGTTCCACTTAATAACAATGCAAAAGGAAAATTTGGTTTTCGTGTTACACATGTAGGATACAATAAAGAAGCAAATACGAAGGTAGACCTTCTTCTTACCTGTAATAATTATCAGGATTATACCTACGATTACAAGGGAAATAAAATAACGGGAATTTATCCTATGTTTGGTGTCAGCAATTCAAATGAATTGTGGATCAGCTTTAAGGATGAGCTCTCTGCACAGGAAATCAAAATTGATATTGTAAAAAGCGGTACAGATATTCCGGTTGCAGGCAACTATCGTTTTCGATGGCTGGATATTGATTTGTACCAGAGATTTGGAATCAATCTTCAGAATGGTTCTATAGGACACCGGTATGCGACAACTGATTCTGTAGTAAATGTAGTGAAGAAAACTTTATTTTCCAAAAACTTTGAAGTTCTTACCGCACCGGCACCTGCCGTTGACGGAGAGATTCCGCAAAATACAGTTGTCTATGAGCTGGACAATTCATCCGGCTTCTATCTGGCAATTCTGCGGCCTGGTTGCGGAGCTTATTCTATTGAAACAGCAAGCAGGATCAAAAGTGTATTTGCTGATGTACAGACTGGAACCTGTAAAACGTCTGCCGGACTTAACTGGGATGCGAAAGGCTATGGTCCGGTAGAGTATCCTGGCCTTGTAAAAAAGACTGGAAATACACTGGCTTCCCAGGGAACGTCAAACACCTTGTCTGACAGTACCTCGGAATTTTATTATACCTTGCAGACAGATATCCCGGAAGAGCATTCAGCGTATTATTACAGCTCTTGCGAAGTCAGTGATACCCTGCCGGCAGGAGTCGATTTCGCTGGTTACGCAGCTGTAAAGATGCTGCCTTCAGAGAATGATGTAACCTCATGGTTTAGTATTTCTACAGATGGGGATGTGATAAATTTTCAGGCTACACAGGCAGCATTGTCACAGGCGGACTTTTATGGAAAAACATATGAGTTTCAGATAAAAGTGAGAATGGATCCTACTGAAATAACACCGGTTTACAGTGGTGACAGTTACCGTTATGAGGTAAAAAATAAGGCTTCGATTACCTGTCAGCATATAAATGGGCTCGCAGGAACTTCCTGGTCAGATGAAGTGACTACAGATTGTACAAGATATAAAAACAAAGTAGTGAATGCCTCTGTAAAGAAGTATACTGCCAATTTGCAGGATGGGGTATGGAGAGAAGACCTTCTTCTTCCAGGTCCGGACAGTGAGTATAAATATAAACTGAATATAAATGTGCCGGATAATGAATTTGGCGGGTATATGACCAGAATGGAAATTGCAGATACATTGCCTGCGGGAGCAGAATTGACAGCTGCAACAGCGGAGGTTTATGAAAACGGGCAGAACAGAGTGGATGGACGGTTCCAGATATCTGTAAATGGAAAGAACATTACCTTAAAGGCAACAGAAGCTGCTCTTGGTGACAGAGGATTTTATGGGAAATCCTATGATGTGATTTTTAACGCCAGAATGGTACCAGGAGAGATTTCCTGTACTTATAACGGAACTGTAGCTTCTTATGTGACCAGCAATCATTTTACTGTTACGACACAGCATAAAGGAGACTCGCAGGCGGTAACAATTACCTCGAACAATGTTGCAGATAGGGCAAGCGTAAACAGAACCGAACCAAAGAATCCTCAAAAATGGATTCTAAGGGAAAATCAGAGAATAGTTACTGCAGAGTATAATGGCAGAGATTTTGAAAGTGTGTTTGAAATTGTTCAGGAAATTCCTTCCAATAAAAGAGAATGGAAAATTTCCAAATTTAAAATCCAGGATACTTTGGCAGACTGTTTTGAACTGAAAGGGGTTCAGATATATCTTGATCAGACAGTAGAAGCTTCATTTGGCGCTTCTGACAGTGTACGAGGAGATTGGAGTCTGAATGTTGCTGGAAATTCGATTACCTTGTTTTCAGTGGCAGAATTGCCAAGGCGCTGTTATGGAAAATCCGTGCGTCTTTTACTTACTGTTGGATTGAAGAGTAACAGTGACTTACAGCAGTACTATGTAGCAAATCAAGATCCGGATGTACTGGAAGCCCATATATACAATATTGCTACAAGTACTTTTAACTGGATTGGAGGAGAACCTTCTTCCACATCAAAAAATACAGAAAAGACCAGGGTGATAGTAAAGGAAAAAGTTCCAAAAGGTCATATTACTATAAGAAAAGTGGATGAGACAGGAAAGGCACTGCAGAATGGAAAATTTCAGATCACAGCTTTGGAGGACATCCGTTCTGCTTCTGGAAATATTTTGCTGAGAGCTGGGACTGTAGCAGATACTATAGTAACGGATAGAAATGGAACAGCCATTTCAAAAGATATTTATCTTGGGAAATATAAGGTAAGTGAGGTAAGACCACCGGAGGGATATGCAATCAGCCGGCAGGTATTTGAGGCGAATTTAAGCAAAACAGAGCCTGAAAAAGCGATCCTTGTCAGAAATCAGAAAATGCATCTGTACATCAAAAAAGTAACAGAAACGGAAGAAGCAGGAGGAAATCGTCCTCCTATTGAAGGCGTAAAATTCCGTTTATGGGAAAGCAGTGCAAATGCAGATTCGGCGGGAACAACATACACAACAAACAAAAACGGATTAATAAAATTGGAAGGGCTGTCACCTGCAACATATTGTATACAGGAGACAGCAGTACCTGCCGGATATGTTTTAGATAACACAGTTTATAAATTTACTGTGGATGCAAATGGATTGGTAAAGAATGAGCAAGGTTATACAATGGTAATTGAAAACCGTTATATAAAAGCGGAATTTTTAAAGACGGATAAGGTGACAGGTGAAGCTGTTGCAGGAGCTGTTATGCAGTTGACGGATAAAAGCGGAAAAGTGATCGACACCTGGACGTCCGGGAAAACTGCTCATAGGATTAATAAACTGCCAGCCGGAGAATATGTACTTACAGAAATAACAGCTCCTTCCGGTTACAAAAAAGGAAAACCGGTGATTTGTACGGTAAAAAGTACATCTGGAGTTCAGAAGTTCCAGATGACAGATGTGAAGATGGTGACTCTTACAATAAACAAAATTCTTCATGGAGATGAAATTGTCTGGGGACAGGGAAATCCGGCCTTTACATTCACGGTGAAAGGAACAGATCTGGATGGAGAAGAACGTATTTACTCTAAAACTGTGGAATTTACAAAAGAAAACACAGACACCCGGGCAGATGTAAGCAAAAGGGCTGTATTCGCACTTCCGGCAGGGAAATACCAGGTTCAGGAGAGTAAAGTTATGCGGTATAAACTGGAGAAAATTGACCAGGTAGTAAATGGAACTGTACAGGGAAATACTGTTCAGTTTGATCTGTCCGGAAATCAGAATGGGACCGCTTCCTTTACAAACAAGAAAAGCGGAGATGGCTTACTGACAGATACAGATTATGTGCGGAATATTGTTATTCCTGAAAAATGAAAAATGCAGTATAGCAGTACCTGCCAGGTTGCAGCGGCAGGTGCTGCAGCAAAAAAATTTAATTATTTTATATTTTTTGAAAAAATTTGAAAATAAGTGTTGACAACAAGATAACCTTCTGGTAATATAATCAACTGTGAGCGGCAGAAATGCCGAACATGAGAGTGCTGATGTGGCTCAGTCGGTAGAGCGTCGCCTTGGTAAGGCGGAGGTCACGGGTTCGATTCCCGTCATCAGCTCTTTTTAATCCCTGATTATATATCAGGGATTTTTTTGTAGCATAAATTAATATACTCTCATAGATAGGGATAAAAATCAACAATTTTTTAAGAAAAACTTTTAAAATGCACCTATTTATGATAAGATAAATCATCAAAGAACAGAACATGTTTGAGAAATTATTCCCGATACACATATTGAAGAAAATTTTTTAACATGCTCTGACAGATATTGGAATTTATGCTATAAAAGAGTTGATATCAGGAGGAAGAACCATGGAGAACGAAAAGGTTTCCAAAAATTTTATTGAGAATATCATTGATAAAGACCTGGCAGAAGGAGTTTATGACACCGTTCATACACGTTTTCCGCCAGAGCCAAACGGTTATCTTCATATAGGACATGCCAAATCCATTCTTTTAAATGCCGGACTGGCGAAAGAGTACAATGGTAAATTCAACATGCGTTTTGATGATACCAATCCGACTAAGGAGAAATCTGAGTTTGTTGAGTCCATTAAAGCCGATATAAAATGGCTGGGAGCTGACTGGGAGGACAGACTGTTCTTTGCTTCCGATTATTTCGGACAGATGTATGAAGCCGCAGTAAAACTGATTAAAAAAGGTAAGGCATATGTCTGTGATTTAACTGCGGATCAGATCAGAGAATATCGTGGAACTTTAAAGGAGCCTGGCAAAGAGAGTCCGTATCGCAACAGAACTGTAGAAGAGAATCTTCAACTTTTTGAAGAGATGAAAGAAGGCAAATATGCTGATGGTGAGAAAGTTCTGAGAGCAAAGATTGACATGGCTTCTCCAAACATGAACATGCGAGATCCAGTTATCTATCGTGTAGCTCATGTAAGCCATCACAGAACAGGAGATACCTGGTGTATTTACCCGATGTATGATTTTGCTCATCCTATTGAGGATGCAATTGAGGGAATTACACATTCCATTTGTACTCTGGAATTTGAAGATCACAGACCATTATATGACTGGGTTGTAAGAGAACTGGAATATCCACATCCTCCGAAGCAGATTGAGTTTGCAAAGCTGTATCTGACGAATGTAGTAACAGGTAAGCGTTATATTAAGAAGCTGGTAGAGAATGGAATTGTTGACGGATGGGATGATCCAAGACTGGTATCTATTTCCGGTTTACGTCGCCGTGGTTACACACCTGAATCTATTCAGAAGTTTGTGGAACTTTGTGGTGTATCCAAAGCTGACAGTTCAGTAGACTATGCAATGCTCGAGTACTGTATCCGTGAGGATCTGAAATTAAAGGCTCCTCGCTATATGGCAGTCCTTGATCCGATCAAACTGATCATTGACAATTATCCGGAAGGACAGGTGGAATATCTGGATGCTCCGAACAATATGGAAAATGAAGCCCTTGGTAGCAGAAAGGTTCCATTTGGAAAGGAACTTTATATTGAAAGAGAAGACTTTATGATCGATCCTCCAAAGAAATACAAACGACTTTTCCTTGGTACGGAAGTTCGTCTTATGAATGCATATTTTGTTACATGCACAGGTTTCGAGGCATTGGATGATGGAACAGTTACTGCTGTACATTGTACTTATGATCCGGAAACAAAGGGCGGAAATGCACCTGACGGACGTAAAGTAAAAGGAACCATTCACTGGGTTGAAGCGTCAAATGCAGGTAAGGTTCCGGTACGTCTTTATGAGAATATCGTAGATGAGGAAAAGGGTGTTTATGATAAAGAGACAGGAGAACTGAATCTGAACCCGAATTCTCTTATAGAGATGTCTGCTTATGTTGAACCAGAGCTTCTGAAAGCCAAAGGACTGGATAGTTACCAGTTTGTAAGAAATGGCTTTTATTGTGCAGACATTCATGATTCCAAAGAAGGGGCACCGGTATTTAACCGTATTGTTTCTCTTAAGAGTTCATTTAAACTTCCAAAAGCGTAAAAGAAACCCCCACGGAAAATTATATTCAAATTGCCGTGGGGGTTTTTGCAATAGAAAATTCTGTTGGAACTTCTTCTTGCAAAGTGAAATCTAAATACTGTCAACGAAAGTGGCAAGCTTGATTGTCACTATTTGTAAAATGTGGAATAATTATGAATTTACCTGCAATTAATCAATGTGGATAGAAGCTTCTTCTTCGTCCTGCTCTTTCTCAGCTTCAGCAAGTTCTTCCTCGAATTTATCTTCATCTTTCGCTGCTTTTTCAAGAGCATCGGCTATAGTATTATCCTGCTCTTCTACATTTTCAGCAGAATCCTCTTCTGTATCCTCTGAACTTTCTTGTGAATCAGGCTCCTCAGAGCCTTCGGTTTCATCATCTTTTTCATCTTCGGAAGTAGCTTCCCAGGTTACGAAATCTTCGTGGACATCCTTTGCTTCAGGCTGCTCGTCATCTTCCTGCTCATCTTCAAAATCATCTTCAAGGTCAGCTGCCTCTTCCAAAGCATGTCTTTTGGCAAAAGCTGCTGCTACGGCACCGGCTACTGCTGCTGTTGCTGCTCCGAGTGCAACCATTCCCCAATATTTGTTAATCTTAGCCATATTGTCTGCTCCTTTCGGTATTTTCCATCTGTCTAAACAAAGCTTAATGGAGTTGTCTATATTGTAATACTTTTTACGCAAAAAGAAAAGAAAAAAATCGTTGCACCCATATAAATGGAGGGTTATACTGTTAAGACAGAAAAGGAGAGATTATGGAGAAAATTGTTTTGGCTTCGGGGTCCCCACGAAGAAAGGAACTGCTTGCAAGAACCGGTGTGGATTTTTCTGTGGTTGTAAGCAATGGGGAAGAGAAAATTAACCTGACAGATCCAGCGGAAACGGTGGAAAAGCTTTCTCTGGATAAAGCAATATCGGTTGCGACCATACTTGAAAATGAAAGTGCCCCTTGTCTGGTCATTGGTGCAGATACTGTAGTTGCATTTGAAGGAAAGATTCTTGGAAAGCCGTCAGATGAAGAAGATGCATTAGATACATTGTTAAAACTTCAGGGGAAATCCCATCAGGTCTATACCGGTGTAACCCTTCTTGTAAAAGAACAGGGTATCTGGAAGCCTTATACTTTCAGTGAAAGGACCGATGTTGAATTTTATCCTGTTTCAAGAGAAGAGCTTCTGGAATATATAAAAACAGGGGAGCCTATGGATAAAGCAGGAAGCTATGGAATCCAGGGGAAATTTGGGATTTACGTAAAAGGAATCTGCGGAGACTACAATAATGTGGTTGGGCTTCCTGTAGGAAGACTGATTTATGAACTTAAGAAAATGAAAATCAATATAAGGGGAATGAGAAAATGATAAAAGCATGTATTTTTGATCTGGATGGAACTTTAGCCTACACATTGGATTCCATGGCTGTTGTAGGAAATGAAGTTGTAAGAAAATACGGTTTGAAACCAATGCCTATAGAAAATTACAGATACTATTGCGGAAACGGTGCTGACATGCTGGTGAAAAGACTTCTGGTCGATGCAGGAGATCCGGAATTGCTGCACTATGAGGAAGCAAGAGCGTTATATAGAAAAGAATTTGATAAAGACCCATTTTACAAAATACAGCATTATCCGGGAATGCCGGAAACCTTAAAAGAGTTGAAAAAAAGAGGCGTGAAGCTGGGGGTGTGCTCAAATAAACCACATGAAGCAGCCGTGAAAGTGGTAGAAAGAATGTTTGGGTCTCAGATTTTTGATGCAGTTATGGGACAGAGTGATTCTGTAAGAAAGAAACCAGCACCGGATGGTCCGCTTAAAATCGCGGAGCAGTTTGGAATTAAGCCAGAAGAGTGTATGTATCTGGGAGACTCCGGAACAGACATGCAAACTGGAAAAGCAGCCGGGATGTACACGGTAGGTGTTCTGTGGGGATACAGGGAAAAAGAAGAATTGCTGAAAAATGGAGCGGACTATCTTGTGGATTCTCCAGAGGATATTCTTGATTTATATGAGGAAAAATGCGAAGAGTAAAATTTTGATAATTATTCAGCATGCTCTAAACAGTTATAACTTTTATTATAAAACAGGAGGTCGGAAAAATGTATACAGAGGAGTGTATTCAGACATTTTTGGAAAAACAGGAGCAGCTTTTTGATGAACCGGTTGCAGAAACTTACGAAGAAGCAGAGGAATTCCTGGAGGATTGCATGGCTGTAGTTGCAGATTCTATTGACGAAGTGCGAAAATATCTGTCTGGAATGGGTGCAGATGTGGATGGCATGAGTAAAGAAGAATTAGAAGAAGCAAGTGAAGTATTTGCCCTTCCAGATGGAAAATATCTGATTGTGGAGGGATGATCTTTTGAAGCAGAGGTTTGCAGCTGCAGAGTAACTGACTTTCACATATGGTGATGGAACCGGAGAATAGGCAGTATGTCCGGTTGGAATTCCGAACAGTTATCGGATAAATTTATATTACATAAGTATAAAATCAGGTTGCTATAATGATACTAAACAAGAGAACATAATGTGTTACTGTTCAGAAGAGAGGATACATCCCATAAGGTGTTTTCCGGAGAAAGAGATGGCCAGCAACTATCGCGTTATGGTTCACTGGCAATGTTCCGCGAGGTGTTTTTGGTAAACAAATTTCGCAGAAACCCGAGAATCTGGGCGCGGAATCATGCGGATGCATGATTCCTGTGCAGCGCGAAGTGGTTGCGGTGCGCGGAGCGAACAGTAGCACTGTCACATGCACTGTAAGATTACAATAAAATAAAAGTGCTTGTGAAAATGTTTAAAATATGTTACAATAATGTTACAGGTCAGCCTAAAAGGGGAATGTAAAGGAGGATGGCATATGAGACCTAGGAAAATTATAGCAATGGTCATGACTTTTCTTATGATGCTTTCATTGCTTCCGTCTCTGGTATTTGCGGCAGCAGCACCAGAGGGAGAACTTGGAGGTCGGCTTAAGATTAAGGGAACTGCAGCTGTAGGCTCTGAGCTTGGCGCAGATTATGAAAAGGTTACACCGGAAGGACTTACAGACGATTATGTAACGTTCAGCTGGTCAAGAAAAGTTGGAGATCAGCTTACTGAAGTAGGCACTGAGAAGACCTATAAGCTTGTTGATGAAGATCTTGGAAATAAGATCGAGCTGAAAATTACCGGAAAGGCTGAAATGGGCATAACCGGAGAACTGAAAGTAAATACAGTTGAAATTGTGGCTACACCGGAAGAAGCTCCGGAAGAGACAACAGAGCTTCCAGAGGGAGAGCAGGAGGCTGCACCGACAGAGGAAACCCCTGTTCAGGAGATCGCAGCAGAGGATACACCTGCGGAAGGTTCCCAGACAAATGAGAACACACAGCCGGCTCAGGATGTAGCAGAAGATACACAAACCGGGGAAGTAATTGACATTGGTGCTGATGAACCAACTGATTCTTCCGCTGATGTTATGCAGCCGGCTGATGTACAGGACACAGAGAATTCTGCTGACAATTCCCAGTCTGAGATCACTACAGATGACAGTGTGATTAACATTGGAACAGAAGGCTATCTGGAAGTTCCTGAGAATGGACAGGCTGACGCTGCAAATCAGGGAGCTTCAGCTGAATCCCCTGCCCAGCAGGAACCTGTGTATACAGCAGAAATTGTTGCAGAAAATACTGCAGAAGATGGTACTGCAGTACTTGATTTTGGAACCGTAAATGCAGGCTTCACACAGGAAAATGCAAACTCTTCCATGATTAAGAATGTAACTGTTAAAAATACTGGAAACAGCACTCTTAATTTCAAGGAAATCAGTCCGGAACATTTTATGGTAAAGGATCTGGGTTCTCTTGCGGCTGGAGAATCAGTTGATGCATGGGTTATGCCAAGAGAAGGTACAGCTGTTGGAGAATACAGTGATACGATCACCTATGAAACAGAGGAAGGTGTAAAGGTTTCCTTTATTGCAAAGCTTACAGTAGCTGAGCAGAAGCAGGATGATACGAATACAGATCAGCAGCCGGCAGAGAAACCAGCTGCACCGGAAACTACCCCGGAAACTACCCCGGAAACCACCCCGGAAGTGACACCAGAGGTCACTCCAGAAGTAACACCAGAAGTCACCCCAGAGGTCACTCCGGAAGTGACACCAGAGGTAACTCCAGAAGTGACACCAGAAGTCACTCCGGAAGTAACACCAGAAGTCACCCCAGAGGTCACTCCGGAAGTAACACCAGAAGTCACCCCGGAAGTGACTCCGGAGATTACTCCAGCTCCTTCATTTACTACCGACATTTCCGAAGTGAAATTCGACAGTAAAGAAGCTGGTTACAAAGAAGCACCAGCGGCAGTTACAATCAATGTATCTAATACTGGAAATGTGAAATTAACTGGTATTGCTGTAAGTGTAAGCGGAAACGAGTTTACAGTAAGTGCTCCGTCTGCTTCAGAATTAGAGGTAAATGCAAACCAGTCTGTATCCTTTACTGTTGCACCGGCAGTCGGATTGGCAGCAGGAACCTATACACAGACTGTTTCCATTAAGACAGATCAGACAGATTACCTGAATATTCCAGTAAGCTTTACCGTAACGGAAGCTGCTGCCAAGCTTACAGCTGTAGGCAAAGTATCTGATATCAGTCTGGCAAACGGGGTTGAGAAGTCAGCAGCTGGACTGCAGCTTCCATCTACTGTTAAGATCACCACAAACAAGGGCGATATGAATGCCTCTGTAAAATGGGATGTAAAGGGCAGTGCGTATAATCAGAACAGCACAGAAGCGCAGAAGTTCTCTGTGAAAGGTACTGTTGCTCTTCCAGACGGTGTTACCAATCCGGATAACCTGAGCCTTGTAGTATCTGTTAATGTCACTGTAAGCCGTGGATCGATTGTATCTGATGCAGGGAATAACAGTATCACAGGAATCAGCTCCGATGGAAACTATACTACAGAGACCAAGATTACTTTCACTGCAGTTGGCGCAGGTATGGATATTGAAAATCCGATTAAGGGAGATGTAAGATATCAGCCGCTGAACTGGGAGGTCCTTGAGGCAAGAAGCTGGGACGGCGCACCATATTCTGCAACTTTCCGCATGGGCAAGAATGGAAATTATACTTTGACTGTCACATATAATCAGCAGCAGTTTGATGGAAGCAACTGGGTAAACACTGGAACACAGGATACCAAGCAGGTTAATTTCACTGTAAATGCTGCACCGAATCAGACTCTGACACCGGCTGCAGACAAAACAGATGCAAATCAGAAGAATGCAGTAAAGACCGGGGATAATACTCCAATCCTCCCATTTGTAATTATTCTGATTGTTGCGATTGTATTAATTGCAGGAATACTTGTTTACCGCAATAAGAAAAAATAATAGTGGATTCTCAGATAAACAGTAATTGTGAATGAGAGCAGAACGAATGAGGGAGACCAGAAATGGTCTCCCTTCTTTTAATAAAAACTACTAGCACTCAATTAAAACGAGTGCTAAATTTTCCTTGACTTTTAGTCAGTTTGGTATTACTATAGTTTGTATAATTAAGAAGACAAAGGAGAGTGAGCTGCATGGCTGAGAAGCATGGTAGTTTATCAATTAACAGTGAAAATATTTTTCCAATTATAAAGAAATGGTTATATTCTGATCACGACATTTTTGCAAGAGAGTTAATCTCCAATGGTTGTGATGCAATTACGAAGCTTAAGAAACTTGATGTTATGGGTGAATACACACTTCCGGATGATTACAAAGCTGAAGTACAAGTTATTGTGAATCCGGAAGAGAAGACTTTGAAGTTTATTGATACAGGTCTTGGTATGACGGCCGATGAAGTGGAAGAGTATATTACACAGATTGCTTTTTCAGGAGCTACTGAGTTTCTTTCCAAATATAAAGATAAGACCACGGATGATCAGATCATCGGTCATTTTGGACTTGGCTTTTATTCAGCATTTATGGTAGCAGATGAAGTTCATATTGATACTCTTTCTTATAAAGAGGGCGCTGCTCCAGTACATTGGACCTGTGATGGTGGTACAGAGTATGATATGCAGGAAGGCAATAAGACTACAGTTGGTACTGAAATTACTCTGTTTTTAAATGATGAGAGTACAGAATTTTCCAACGAATATCGTATGAGAGAGATTATTGAGAAATATTGTTCTTTCATGCCGGTAAATATCTATCTGTCTAAAGAGAATGCACCGCAGGAGTATGAGACTATTGATGAGGCTGAGCTTCGTGATGATGATGTAATTGTAGAGCGTATCCACGAGGATGCTAAGACTGAGGAGAAAGAGAATGACAAAGGTGAGAAAGAAGTCGTAGAAGTATCTCCTGCAAAAGATAAAGTAAAAATCAATAAACGTCCGGTATCTTTAAGTGATCCGGAGCCATTGTGGATGAAACATCCAAACAGTTGTACAGATGAGGAATATAAAGAGTTTTACCGTAAAGTCTTTATGGATTATAAGGAGCCTTTGTTCTGGATTCATTTGAACATGGACTATCCGTTTAACCTGAAAGGTATTCTGTACTTCCCGAAGATCAATACAGAATATGATTCCATTGAAGGTACGATCAAACTGTACAATAACCAGGTATTTATCGCAGATAACATCAAGGAAGTAATTCCAGAATTTCTGCTTCTTCTGAAAGGTGTAATTGATTGTCCGGATCTTCCACTGAATGTATCCAGATCCGCACTGCAGAACGATGGCTTCGTGAAGAAGATTTCCGAGTATATTACAAAGAAAGTAGCGGACAAGCTTACCGGAATGTGTAAAACAGACCGTGAGTCCTACGAGAAATACTGGGATGATATCAGTCCATTTATCAAATATGGCTGCATTAAGGACAGCAAGTTCTCAGATAAGATGAATGATTATATCCTCTTCAAGAACATTGATGGCAAATATCTGACTCTGAAAGATTGCATCGAAGAGAACAGGAAACCAGAAGATGAGACTAAGACAGAAGAGACTGTTGAATCCACAGAAGAGAAGAAAGAGGACGGCGCGAAAGACGAGAAAGAGCCTGAGAAGACTACTATCTTCTATGTAACAGATGAGGTTCAGCAGAGTCAGTATATTAACATGTTCCGTGAGGCAAAGAAGGATGCTGTTATTCTGAAACACAATATTGACAGCGCTTTTATTTCCCATCTGGAGCAGAAGGATCAGACTATCCAGTTTAAGAGAATTGATGCAGATCTTACAGAAGAACTGCGTGGAGAGGAAGCTGCTGACGAGGAGACTTCCAAGACTCTTACAGAAGTATTCAGAGGAGCATTGAAGAATGACAAACTGGAAGTGAAGGTTGAGAATCTGAAAAATGAAAAAGTTGCTGCTATGATGACTCTTTCTGAAGAGAGCCGCCGTATGCAGGATATGATGAAGATGTACAATATGTACGGCATGGATCCATCTATGTTTGGCGGTCAGGAAACTCTGGTTCTGAATGCGAAACATCCATTGGTTCAGTTTGTAGCAGATAACAAGGATTCTGAGAAGACCCCGGTTATTTGCGAGGAACTGTATGATCTTGCTATGCTGAGTCATAAACAGCTTTCACCGGAAGAGATGACCAGATTTGTTCAGAGAAGTAATGAAATTCTGCTTATGCTGACAAAATAAGTTATGACAAAAAGGGACAGACGTTTAAATGAGTATTGCATTTAGGACGCCTGTCCTTTTTATATGAAAAATTGGAAAAGTTTATCCTGTTATTCTGCTTTTCTATAGAATTTTATCTCGAAATCCCTAAAAAATATTACAATTCTCTTAATTTTTGTCTCTAAATGCTAAAAAAGGCAAATTTAACTCGTATTATATGTAGAGGCAAATCAAGGGCTGACTGCAGATGCAGAATCAGAAGTATAACTTATTGTGGGAGGGACAAAAATGAGAGAGGTATACGGCACGATACGCAAACTTGGTGCGACATCGAAATATAAAGGATATTATTTTGTAGCAGAAGCCATACGCATGACAATGGAATTTCAGGAAAGACCAATGAAGATCACGAAAGATATTTATCCAAGGCTTGCAAAGAAATTTAAATCCAAGCCATCTAATATTGAGCATGATATTCGTACAATTGTAAATGTATGTTGGGAAAATCATCGGGAAAGATTGGAAGAGATTGCCGGATATCCTCTGGAATACAGACCTACCAACAGTGAATTTGTAGATATGATCGCCTTTTATCTGGGAGATGAAAAAGAAAGCAAGGTTCCAGACGTGGAATGCCAGAATGGCTCTGTTGGAAAAATAATGGAGAACCTATTCTGACAGGATTAAACTTCTTCTACGGATAATCCGCTGCGATGAAAAAAATCCATCACATATTGCTCCCAAAGGTGGTCCAGTTCTTTACCGGGAAGAAAGGTTTTCATAGATGTTCCGGTAATACAAAACAAGGTCTTATTCTTATATTGGAGATTCAAATACAGACCTGTTATCAGTTCGGGAGAAAGTGAAAATGCAGAACTCTGCAATAATGCAGCGGTCTTGTTCGGAGAAAACTGAAGCACGATTTTGAAAGAAAGAGGCGCTTTTTTTCCACGGATAACAGAATAACAAAATGGTTTTACTTCTTTCCAGAGAGAGAATGTACGGTGGCTGGAAGCTAAAAATTCCTGCTCATCATTATCGAAAAAATCAGTTTGGAGTTTGCCGTCAATGGAAAAAACATTGCTGGTAATGATCTCTGCCTGGTTTAGCCAGAAGAGATCGAAGGTATCTCCAAGAAAAAGCTTATTGGTAAAATTCTTCTGGTCAGTGATTTTTAAAGCGAGCATAGGGACCTCCTTTCTAAAGGGCATGTCGCCTGTCGACGACATCAATATATGAAAATCAGTTGCTGATGAACAATAACCATTATAAAGCAATTTGGGGGAAAATGGAAGAAAAAACTCTTTTCAAACACATAGTAATGTGTTAATATAGATGTGGTATTTAAAACTACATATTACGGAAAAGAGGACGATATAATTGAGTTATAAAATTGTGATAGATAGCTGTGGAGAACTTCTGGAGCAGTGGAAACAGGATGAAAGATTTGCTTCCGTACCGCTTACACTGACTGTTGGAAGTGAGAATATAATAGATGATGAGACATTTAACCAGGCAGATTTTTTACAGAAAGTTGCCGCCTGCCCGGAATGTCCGAAATCAGCCTGCCCGTCGCCAGAGAGCTACAGAAAGGCATTTGACTGCGAAGCTGAACATATATATTGCGTTACTCTTTCATCTGAACTCAGTGGTTCCTATAACAGTGCAGTGCTTGGAGCAAGTCTTCTTCATGAGGAGAAGAAAGGCGTTCAGATTCATGTTTTCAATTCCTGTTCTGCTTCTATAGGGCAGACTTTGATTGCAATGAAAATTGCACAGTGCGAAGATGCCGGCCTTCCGTTTGAGGATGTTGTCAGCGTTGTGAATAAATATATTGAAGAACAGCACACTTTTTTTGTGCTGGAGAATCTGGAAACCTTACGTAAAAATGGCCGCCTCAGCCGTGTGAAAGCGCTTGTGGCAACAGCCCTTAAGATCAAACCGATCATGGGATCTACTCCGGAGGGGACGATCTGCCAGCTGGATCAGGCACGAGGCATGAATAAGGCGCTTGTGAAAATGGTGGATAAAATTGTGGAAGTGACAGAAAACAGTGAGAACAAAATTCTTGCCATTTCCCACTGCAACAGCCCGAAGAAAGCAAATATGCTTAAAGAAGCCATCCAGGAGAAAATGAAGCTGTCTGACATTGTGGTTCTTGACACAGCTGGTGTCAGCAGTATGTATGCAAATGATGGTGGAATTATTGTAGCTGTCTGATGCTAGTACATCGAATATTAAGTAACTGCCATATTGACTTGTCTGATTTTCATCTGCTGCGCCTACGTCAGTCGCCGTAGCCACCGCTACGCCTTCTTCCTCCGCCTTGCATATGAAGAAATCATCCTGCGTCAATATAGCAGAAACTTAATTTTCGATGTACTAGATTCTGTTCACTGATAACATTTCGCGAGGCGTTTTTTGTGAACTGTAAGTGAACATACTTCCATTTTGTTGGGAAATATGATATACTCATCTAAGTTGATATTTTATCCCAAAGGAGACGTGCGGCTATGAGTCAGAAGAAAGTAGATGCCTATAAAGCAGAAAAAGCAAACCGTGAGAAAATTATGAAAAAGGAGAAACTGATCCTTACTATTGAGAAACTGGCAGCGCTTGTTGCGTGTATGGTTGCTGTATGCTGGATTGGTTATTCTGTTTACGGAAAGGTTACAGAAGGTCAGGAGACTGTGACGACAGAGACTGTTATGGATACTTCTGCACTGGATTCTTATCTGAATGGACTTAGTGCAGATTCAGAGGCGGAATAAGTATGAAATATAAGAAAATATAAGAAAAAACTGCCTGAGGCAGCTTAAAACGATGGGGATGGATTTCGGATCTGTCCCCATTTTGTTTATATAATAACAATAAAAAGAATCCTGTCTACAGGACTCTCCGCCTACGGTGGGGCGTCTTGGGCGATATTTACCCTTCCGCTGCAGTGTAATCCTGCCAGGTAGGGATTTTTTTATAATAGGAAATTCTGAGGAGATTTCTTATTACATAAAAAATTCCCCCCGGATATGATTCCGAGGGGAAATTTCTGCTTCAGTTGCTTCAATTATAACTTAGTAACGTTAGCAGCCTGCATTCCGCGAGCGCCTTCTGTTAAGTCATATGTTACAGCCTGGCCTTCTTCAAGAGATTTGAAGCCTTCACCATTGATTGCAGAAAAATGTACGAATACATCAGCTCCGTCTTCTCCTGTGATGAAACCATAACCTTTTTCAGCGTTGAACCATTTTACAGTGCCCTTGTTCATTTTGAGTTACCTCCATAAAAAATAAAAAATTAAAAAGATGTTCTGGCGAAAAAAATCACCAGATTTTACAGACTATATCATGTAAATATATAATCTCTAAAAACTAGTGATTTTACATTAAATAATCTTCGACATGGATTGATTATATAACCTGAACTAAAAAAAGTCAAGGATAATTAAAATTGTGCAACAAAAAATATAATTGGATGGAAGATATAAGGAAAAATGCCGGAAGGGAAAAAAACTCTTTATTAAATGAAAAAATTCGTGTATGATAGGTTGTGATAAAGTTTACGTTATACCAGAAGGGAGAGAACCAAATGGGTATTCTGATTCGAGGCGGACGTGTTGTGGATGCGGCTGCTCAGATTGATAAAATTGCGGATGTTTATCTGGACGACGGCGTAATCCAAAAAGTGGGAGAGAAGCTGGAAGCAAAGGATAAAGATGACAAGATTATAGACGCTAAGGGACTGGTAGTAATGCCAGGCCTTGTGGATCTTCACGTACATTTTCGTGATCCTGGACAGACGGAGAAGGAAGACATTGAAACCGGTTCCCATGCAGCTGCAAGAGGCGGTGTGACTACTGTAGTGGCGATGCCGAACACCACACCGGTTATTGACAGCCCTGACCGTGCAAACTATGTGAAAAATAAAGCTGCGCAGGTTTCCGCTATTCATGTGCTCCAGGCAGGAGCCATGACAAAGGGAGAACTTGGGGAAGAGCTTTCTGATATTGCAGGCATGGCAGCAGCAGGAGTACCTGTTCTTTCCGAAGATGGTAAATCTGTTATGAAAGCAAGCCTTTGCAAGCAGGCGATGGAAGAAGCCGTGAAAGCCGGACTTCCTATCTTTGACCACTGTGAGGATATGTCTCTTCGTGGGAATGGCTGCATGAATGAGGATGAGAACGCCAAACGCCTTGGGCTTCCGGGAATCTGCAATTCCACAGAAGATACCATTGCGGCAAGAGATTCTTTGCTTGCCATTGAGACAGGCGCTAAGCTGCACCTTTGCCACTGTTCTACAAAAGGTGTTGCAATTATGATGAAAATGTTAAAGGCAGAAGGCGTTGAGAATGTAACAGCAGAAGTTTGCCCCCATCATTTTATACTCACATCTGATGATATTGAAAGAGATGATCCAAACTATAAAATGAATCCGCCTCTCCGTACCAGAAAAGATGTGGATGCGCTGATTGAAGGTCTGAAGGAGGGCTACATTCAGGTGATAAGCACTGATCATGCCCCACACACCCAGAAAGACAAAACCGGTTCCATGAGAACCGCAGCTTTCGGAATTGTGGGAATCGAGACCAGCTTTGCACTTAGTTATACTGCTCTTGTAGAGACTGGAATCCTCACTCTTTCCCAGCTTGTAGAGAAGATGAGCTACAATCCGGCTCAGATTCTGAACCTGCCATGTGGAACCTTACAGAAAGGACATCCGGCAGATGTGATAATCGCGGACATTAAGAATCCATATACCATTCACAAAGCGGACTTTGTTTCCAAAGGCAAAAACACCCCATTTGAGGGCAAAGAGGTGAAAGGAAAGATCCTATACACTATTTGCGACGGTAAGATTGTGTACAAGGATTCTGCTACTAAATAAGAAAAAAATGAAATTTCCAGGAAAACATATTAAGGAGGAAACACCCATGATCAACAAACTTATTGCCAATATCAAGAAAACCGGAGCCCCTATTGTAGTAGGCCTTGACCCAATGCTGAATTATATTCCGAAGCAGATCCAGGAAGCTGCATTCAAGGAATTCGGAGAGACTCTGGAAGGTGCTGCAGAAGCAATCTGGCAGTACAATAAGGGAATTGTGGATGCCACATATGATCTGATTCCTGCTGTGAAGCCGCAGATCGCTATGTATGAACAGTTTGGAATTCCGGGACTTATGGCTTACAAGCGTACTGTAGATTATTGCAAGGAAAAAGACCTTGTAGTAATTGGAGATATTAAACGTGGTGATATCGGTTCCACATCTGCAGCTTATGCCGTTGGACATCTTGGAAAGGTTCAGGTAGGAAGCAAGACTTATGTTCCATTTAATGAGGATTTTGCAACTGTAAACCCATATCTTGGAACAGACGGAGTGAAGCCTTTCATGGATGTTTGTAAAGAAGAGAAAAAAGGAATTTTTGTTCTGGTTAAGACCTCCAATCCGTCCAGCGGTGAGTTCCAGGACAGAATAATTGAAAAACGTCCTCTCTATGAGTGGGTTGGTGAGAAAGTTGCCAAATGGGGAGATGAGCTTATGGGAGACGGTTACAGCTATGTAGGCGCAGTTGTAGGTGCTACCTATCCGGAAATGGGCAAAGTATTAAGAAAACTTATGCCAAAAACCTTTATTCTGGTACCAGGATATGGTGCACAGGGTGGTAAGGGTGCAGATCTTGTACATTTCTTTAACAAAGATGGTCTTGGCGCTATCGTAAACTCCTCCAGAGGAATTATTGCAGCTTACAAGCAGGAAAAATACGCAAAGTTTGGTGAAGCGAACTATGCAGATGCTTCCCGTCAGGCAGTGAAAGACATGATTCTTGATATCAGCACTGCACTTGAGAACCGCTAGGAGGAAGAAAATGGGTACAAAGGTAAAAGAAACCTGTACAGTCCTCAGCCAGGAATGTATTGGAAAAGACATTTACAGCATGTGGATTCAGACAAAGACCATTGCAGGGAATGCGAAGCCGGGACAGTTCGTTTCCGTTTATACACAGGATGGAAGCAAACTGCTGCCACGCCCTATCAGTCTTTGTGAAATTGATAAAGAAAAAGGTGCACTTCGCCTTGTCTATCGTGTAACAGGTCCGAAAACAGGTACAGAAAGCTTTTCCAGACTGCATGCAGGTGCACAGCTTGAACTTCTTGGACCTCTTGGAAATGGATTTCCGCTGGAAGAGGCTGCTGGCAGGAAGGTATTCCTTATGGGCGGAGGAATCGGTGTTCCGCCTATGCTGGAGACCATGAAGCAGCTGGATGCTAAGAAGATCGCAGTTCTTGGCTATCGTGATGAGCTATTTTTAAATAAGGAATTTGAAAAAAATGGCGAGGTATACATTGCAACAGAAGACGGCTCTGCCGGAACCAAAGGAAATGTAATGGATGCGATCCGGGAGAATGACCTGGAAGCAGACGTGATTTTTGCCTGCGGTCCTAAGCCTATGCTTCGCGCCATCAAGGCCTATGCACTGGAGAAGGGAATCCCCTGCTGGGTTTCCATGGAAGAGCGCATGGCATGTGGTATCGGTGCCTGCCTTGGCTGTGTATGCCAGTCCACAGAAACGGATGCCCATTCGCATGTACACAATAAGCGCGTATGTAAAGACGGCCCGGTGTTCAGAAGTACGGAGGTGGAGTTATGAGCAAAATGAGCGTAAATCTTGCAGGAGTGACTCTGAAAAATCCAGTAATGACTGCATCTGGAACATTTGGTTCCGGTGCGGAATACAGTGAATTTGTAGACCTGAATAATCTTGGTGCAGTCGTGACAAAAGGCGTGGCAAATGTGCCGTGGCCTGGAAATCCTACGCCCCGTGTGGCAGAGACCACAGGAGGAATGCTGAATGCTATCGGTCTTCAGAATCCTGGAATCGATGTTTTCTGTGAGAGAGATATTCCATTTCTGAAGAAATTCGATACGAAGATCATTGTAAATGTATGCGGAAAGACCACAGAGGACTACTGTGAGGTTGTGGAACGTCTTGGAAATGAGCCAGTAGATATGCTGGAGATCAATGTATCCTGCCCGAATGTAAAGGAAGGTGGCATTGCCTTTGGACAGAATCCCAAGGCTCTGGAGGCCATTACAAGAGAAGTAAAAAAATATGCCAGACAGCCGGTGATTATGAAGCTGAGTCCTAATGTAACAGATATTACAGAGATGGCAAGGGCAGCAGAAGCAGGCGGTGCAGATGTGGTTTCCCTTATTAACACCATTACCGGAATGAAGATTGATATTAACCGCAGAACGTTTGCACTGGCAAATAAAACAGGCGGTATGTCCGGTCCGGCTGTGAAGCCTGTGGCAGTGCGTATGGTTTATCAGGTGGCAAATGCAGTGAAGATCCCAATCATCGGAATGGGTGGAATTGCAAGTGCTGAAGATGCCCTGGAATTTATTATGGCCGGTGCTACGGCTGTATCTGTGGGAACTGCGAACTTTATTAATCCATACACTACCCAGGAAGTTGTGGATGGTATCCAGGCATTTCTTCAGAAACAGAAGGTGGAAGATATTAACCAGCTGATCGGCTGCGTGAAATAAAAAATATAGCTGCGGTGGAAATTCTCTGAAGAAATGACGGATGGTTAAAAGAGTTTTGACCGCAGCATGATTTTGGGCTATGGCCACGACGACCGTGTCTGCGCCTATCCGTCCATGCTCGCCCAGATCAACGTCGCCAACGTGGAGCGCACGAGCATCACACTCATCGTCGACAAGGAGGAGATCGGTTCCGTGGGTGCCACCGGCATGACGAGCCGCTTCTTCGAGAACACCGTCGCCGAGATCATGACGCTCGCCGGCGAGGATAGCCCGCTGGCCCTGCGCCGCGCGCTCGCCCGCAGCCGCATGCTCTCCTCCGACGTGTCCGCCGGCTTCGACCCGGGCTACGCCGGCAAGTTCGAAACCAAGAACGCAGCCTTT